>OBCI01000032.1_pt1 | contig 48647 bp, 37 predicted proteins | sample 1495881 | NCBI WGS metagenome assembly OBCI01 (sample SAMN03418262, study PRJEB22391) | human gut metagenome | biome: human-gut; feature: organic feature; material: feces | host: Homo sapiens | place: Tanzania | collected 2013-01 | reverse complement strand
GCAGTAAGGTAACTACCGTCTTTGTGATAGGTGATTCTACTGCTGCTGAGAAAGGTAATGCTAAGAATAATCCAGAAAGAGGATGGGGTATGGTACTGCAAGGTTGTTTTGATGATAAAATCATCGTTGATAACCATGCTGTGAATGGTAGAAGTTCTAAGAGTTTTATCGATGAAGGTAGATGGCAGAAAGTATTGGATCAACTGAAACCGGGGGATTATGTGTTTATTCAGTTTGGTCACAATGATGAAAAGCCTCATGCCGACCGTCATACAGATCCAGGTTCTACTTTTGATGCCAATCTGGAGCGTTTTGTCAAGGAAACACGTGCCAAAGGTGGTATCCCGGTTTTGTTTAATTCGGTAGTGCGCAGATGTTTCTATCAGGCACCAGTGGAGAATGATGATGACGAGAAATTGAGAAAGACTACTTTTGCGGGTGAAGAGAAGATAAATAGTGATACACTCATTGATACTCACGGAGCCTATGTCGTAGCTCCTCGTAATGTGGCGCATCGTCTGAATGTTCCTTTTGTGGATGCCACAAAGATTACTCATGATATTGAGACAGAGTTGGGCATAGCGGGAAGCCGTAAGTTGCACATGTGGTTCCGTCCGGGTGAATGTTCTCAGATTCCTAAAGGTCGTCAGGATAATACCCATTATAATGTATATGGAGCTCGCCTGGTAGCCAATGCCTTGGCTGATGAGATTGGTAAGCAGGTACCTGAACTCAAGAAGCATGTTCGCCATTATGACTATGTGGTTTCAACCCGTGGACGTGGCAATTACTTTACACTCCAGGATGCTGTGGATGCTGTTCCTGCAGGTAAGCGTGTTAAGGTTCTTGTACTCGATGGTTCCTGGAAGAAGCCTGAAAACATGAAGGGGAAGAAAATCAAGTTCATCCTTCAGTTTGGAGCCAAGATTACTGATTAATCTCAAAAGGGTGTGTCATGGACTTGTGACACACCCTCTTGTATTCTATCTAATCTTGAACAATTTCAATCTTCAGAATAGTTTCTGTCGTATGCTTGATTCTGAAGTCATCTGAAGTGCGTTCACCCACTACCCATAGAATATTTCCAGCAGAATCTGCCAAAATGAGTTGCGACTGTTTTTCAAATAGATTTCTTTTTCTATCTGTTAAATAGTCGCTAACTAATTTTCTGCCTTTCATTCCGAAAGGTATGAATGCGTCTCCCTGTTGGGTGCGTCGGAGCATGAGCGGAAATTTGATATTTCTGGCTTCCAGTGTAATCAGATGCTTCTCTTTGCTTGGTTGGAAGTCTTCTGTTACTGTTTCTTTGGAAATCCTTATTTTTCCTATTGCTGTCACGTAGCAGCCTGGTTCTGGTATCAGAATTCTTCTGAAATCATCCTCCTTATTTTCTTTTATCAGAATTTGTTCTCTATCTATAAGTATCTGATGGGTAGGTGTTTGCCACGTTTTTCCTGTAGAATTGATAGAGAGGAGTATCTCCTGGATCATCTTGCCGGAGACTCCGTATGGAGAAAGGGTATGAAACAGGGCATACTCTGTGCTTGCCTGGTTTAATAGCCATGATTTGCTGATGCGGATAACTGGCTGTGGCATACAGAAAGAGGCTGGTATTTCCTGGTATATCTGCTCCTTTTCTTTCTCCAGGGCTGCCGTGAGCATCTTCGAAGCTTCAGTCAGATATCGGGCGGTAGCTGCTATGTTGTGGCAAACAGCCGGGTTGATTTCTTTGAGCATCGGGATGATATTCAGCCGTATCTTGTTTCTTACGACGTCATCTACCAGATTGGAACTGTCTGTTACAAAATTCTGCTGGCGTTCCTTCAGATAATCGAGGATGTCCTGTCGGGTGATACAAAGGAATGGACGGATGATGTATCCGTTGACAGGAGAAATGCCTGTAAGTCCTTTCAGTCCTGTACCTCTTACCAAATTGATAAGAATTGTCTCAACATTGTCGTCCTGATGATGGGCTACGCAGATACCGGCAGCGTCCACATCCTTGCGAAGCTGATCGAAAAAGCGGTAACGCAAGTTGCGTGCCGCTAATTCGATGCTTTCATTATGGAGTTTGGCGTAAGTCCTGGTATCGAAGTGGATGCGATGCAATTCTATGTTGAGTTGCTGGCAGAGGGTAACACAAAATCGCTCATCTCTGTCAGACTCTTCTCCTCTCAGATGGAAATTACAATGACATGCCTCTACGGTATAACCCAATTCATGAAGTACCAGCAGCAAAGCAACACTGTCTGCTCCTCCAGAAAGGGCAACCAGATATTTTTTGTCTTTTTCCAGAAGATGCTGTTGGATGATGTTTTGCTGTATGGTTTGTACGAACTTCATGTTGTTATCTTATTTTAATGCTCAATGTTAATCATTATTTTGATACCCAACGTTAAGCAGTTTAAAAGTGCTGAATATTAATCGTTGGAAGTCTGTGCTTTCAGGAAGGCTTCGGCTTTTTCCAAGTCTTGTGGAGTATCAATTCCTACTGTTTCTACGTCAGTCTTACCCACTTTGATCTTATATCCATTCTGCAGCCATCTGAGTTGCTCCAGACTTTCTGCAATTTCAAGAGAACTCTGTGGCAACTGGGTGATTTTTCGCAGTACATCCTTTCTGTAAGCATAGATGCCGAGGTGCTTGAGGAAAGGATAGTTGTCGAGCCATTCTTCCTGTTCTTTTCCTCTTACATAAGGTATGATGCTTCTGGAGAAATACATGGCAAAGCCAAAGTTGTCAACTACAATCTTTGGACTGTTTGGGTTGGCTACAGCATCCATGCTTGTAAAGGGTTTGCCAAGGGTTGCTATCTGGGTAGCCTCATCATCGAAGCAGTGGCAGATGGTATTGAGCTGACTTTTAGCAACAAATGGTTCGTCACCCTGTACGTTGACGATGACATCCCAGTCGCCGCCAATTTTCTCAATAGCTTCCTCAATGCGGTCGGTGCCGCTCTTGTGGTCAGAACGTGTCATGACCGCCTTGCCGCCAAAAGCTACTACGGCATCATAGATGCGGGTGTCGTCGGTTGCTACATAAGCTTCCTCCAAAGCAGCGGAAACTTTTTCATAAACATGCTGTATGACAGGCTTGTCGCCCAACATAGCCAGCGGCTTGCCTGGAAATCTTGTTGAGGCGAAGCGCGCAGGAATAATTCCGATAAACTTCATATTTACTATGTATTTTGTTCAAACATTCTATTTTAGAAGAACATTCTTTTTTATTCAAACATTCTTGGTTCTTTATTGATTTCTTTGAGGAAGATTTCCCCATACTTTTTCTTTTTGAATTCACCGATGCCATGCACTAAGCCAAACTGTTCGATGGTTCTTGGTTTCATGGCTGCCAATTCATGCAAAGACTGGTCTGACAGAATGATGTAAGGTGGGTAGCCCTGTTCTGTAGCCAGTTTGAGTCGGAGTTTTCTCAGTCTTTCGAAAAGGTCCTGATTCTCAGTCTTAGTATGTGATACGCGTACCAGTCTTGGATGTACCACTGGGGTCTTGCCCTTATCGCTTTGCTGTATGACAGCCAATTGTACAGGGTGTTCTCCCTTGAGTACCTGCCAGCCGAGGCTGGTTACTTTCATAACATTGTGCTCATTGTAGGCAATTTCGAAAAATCCCATCTGCATCATCTGCAACATATAGTTTTGCCAGTCTTTCACGCTGACGTCACTTCCCACGCCAAAGGTCTTGAGCTCATTGTAATGGTTCCTGACCACTGTAGGTGATTTGATTCCTCTAAGTACCTCAATACATTGTCCGATGTGAATCTTTTCGTTGGTCCTGACGATGGCGCTCAGCGCTTTTTGTGTGACAATCGTACCATCAAATGTTCTTGGCGGATGGGCGCATACATCGCAGTGCCCGCAGTCTTCTGCCGAGGTTTCGCCAAAGTAATTGAGCAGGATTCTTCTACGGCAGACTCTGGCTTCAGCATATTCCTGCATACGTTGCAGTTTCTCTGCATTGATTGCCTTTTGCCCGCTTGCTTCAGCAAAACTCTTTCTCTGTATGACATCAGCGAGCGAGTAGAATAGGATGGTGTCTGCAGGTGCACCGTCACGTCCAGCTCGTCCTATTTCCTGATAGAAACTCTCGATGCTCTGTGGCAGATTATAGTGGATGACCCATCTTACGTTTCCCTTGTCGATGCCCATACCGAAAGCAATGGTGGCACATACCACCTGAATCTGGTCCATCTTGAACCGTTCCTGGATGGAAGCCCGTTCTTCTGTAGGAAGTCCGGCATGATAGGCGGCAGCATTGATGCCCTTCTTTTTGAGTTCTTCTGCCACAAGCTCTGTATTCTTTCTCGAAAGACAATAGATGATACCTGCATCGCCCGGATGGGAACCGATATAGCGCAGGATGAATTTGATCTTTTCAGCCTTGGTTCCTTCACGGCGTACAGCCAGACTTAAGTTGGGGCGGTCGAAGCTGCTGACGAATGTCTTGCCATTGAGGTGTAGCTGCTTGACGATGTCCTCACGGGTGATTTTATCAGCAGTGGCGGTCAGAGCCATGACCGGTACTCCTTGGAATCTTTCGTGAAGAAGTCCCAATTGTGAATATTCCGGTCTGAAGTCATGTCCCCATTGGCTGATGCAGTGAGCCTCATCTACGGCAAATAATGAGATTTTGATATTGCTGAAGAGATATGGTATTTCGCTCAGCAATTTCTCTGGAGAAACGTATATGATTTTCAGGTCACCAGCCTCACATCTTCTTCTGATGATGGTTTCCTCTATCGTATCCGTACTACTGTTGAGTGCTTCTGCCGGAATACCATTGGCTTTGAGCGCTTCCACCTGATCGTGCATCAGACTGATGAGTGGTGATATAACCACAGCGGTACCAGGTAAGGCTAAGGCGGGTATCTGATAGCAGAGACTTTTACCGCCTCCTGTAGGCATCAGTACGAGACAATCCTTGCCCTGCATGATTTCCCGGATGATAGCTTCCTGATTAGAACGGAAGGAATCGTATCCAAAATAATTTTTCAGTATATCTATTATTTGCATTTCGCATGAATTTCCGGCAAAGGTACATATTTTTTATTAGAAAACAGACTTTTTATTTGATTATTTCAAAGAAAGTTGTTACTTTTGCATCATAATAAATTAATTAACAGAATGATGAGCAATTCTAACGAACATTTTCAGTTCACAGACGAGCGTTTTGCCGACTTGCAAATGTTGCGCTATCGCTTGAATGGTTTTGAGGATTTGACGCTTTCTCAGCAAATATATATTTATTGCTTAGCAAAGGCTACTTTGATGGGGCGTGATATAACCTTCGACCAGCAGGGAAAGTACAATCTTCGTATCCGTAAGACTTTGGAGGCTATCTATAAGCATTACGATGGAGATAGAACTTCTGATGACTTCAAGGCTCTCGAGGTTTACCTCAAGAGAGTTTGGTTCTCCAGCGGCATCTACCACCATTATGGTTGTGAAAAATTCAAGCCGGGTTTTTCCGAGCATTTCTTCTATGAGGTTGTTTCTATGATGCCTGAGACAGAACTGCCTTTGAAAAGAGGTGAAACCAAGGAGGATTTGCTGGATGAATTGGTGCCCGTTATTTTTGATGAGGAAATTCTTCCGAAGCGTGTGAATCAGACTGATGGTGTTGATCTGGTAGCCACTTCTGCCTGCAATTTCTATGAAGACGTTACCCAGGATGAGGTGGAAAGATTTTATGCCAGACTGAAGGATGGCGAAGACCTGACACCACCTTCCTATGGACTCAATTCTAAACTGATGAAGCGGAATGGAGAAATCGTAGAAATGACCTGGAAAGAAGATGGTATGTATGGTACTGCCATTAAGGAGATTACTTCCTGGCTCTTGAAAGCTCAGAAATATGCAGAAAATGAGCAGCAGGCTCATGTCATCGATCTTCTGATCAAGTATTATCGCACTGGCGACCTTTCTGATTTCGACCGATATAGCATTGCGTGGGTCAAGCAGCAGGAGGGTATGGTTGATTTTATCAATGGTTTTATTGAGGTCTATGGTGATCCTCTTGGACTGAAAGGAACCTGGGAAGGGCTTGTTGAATTTAAAGATATGAAAGCAACCCGACGTACTCAGGCTATCAGCCAGAATGCGCAGTGGTTTGAGGACCATTCTCCGGTGGCTCCTCAGTTTAAGAAGGCTGAGGTTAAAGGTGTAACGGCTCATGTCATCTGTGCTGCTATGTTGGGTGGTGATGAATATCCTGCTTCTGCCATCGGCATCAATCTCCCGAATGCTAACTGGATTCGCGAGACTCATGGAAGCAAGAGTGTGACGATTGGAAATCTGACAGAAGCTTACAATAAGGCTGCGCATGGTAATGGATTCCTGGATGAATTTGCTATTGATCAGGAAACTCTTGATCTCATCAACCGATATGGTGATGTGACGGATGATCTGCATACCGACCTGCATGAATGTCTGGGACATGGCAGTGGTCAGTTGCTTCCTGGTGTTGACCCAGATGCTCTCAAGGCTTATGGCAATACTATTGAGGAGGCTCGTGCTGATTTGTTCGGCTTGTATTATGTGGCAGATCACAAACTGGTAGAGTTGGGATTGACTCCTGATGATGAGGCTTATAAGGCTCAATATTATTCTTATTTGATGAATGGACTGTTGACACAGGCGATACGTATCAAGGAGGGTGATAAGATAGAGGAAGCTCACATGCGCAACCGTGCGTTGATAGCCAATTGGGTCTTGGAACACTATTCTCAGGCGGTACAACTGGTGAAGAAAGATGGCAAGACTTACGTTCAGATCACTGATTATCCTGCTCTCCGTCATGCTTTTGCAGACTTGTTGGCTGAAATCCAGCGTATCAAGAGTGAGGGTGATTTTGATACGGCCCGTATTCTGGTAGAGAAGTATGCTGTTAATCTCAATCCAGAGTTGCATCATGAGATCTTGGAACGATACAAGAAACTTAACCTGGCTCCTTATAAAGGATTTATCAACCCATGGATGAAACTGGAGTTTGATGAAGAGGGTAATGTGAAAAAGGTTCTTCTTGATTATACGGAATCCTATGAACATCAGATGCTCAGATATTCTGATGAATATGGTACGCTATAACAAATAGCATAAAATAGTAATGAAAATGATAGATAATAAAGATGAACAGTTTCCGGTAGTAGATGAGATGGGAAATATTTTGGGTGCCATCAGTCGTGGTCATGCTCATGATGGCTGTAAAATATTGCATCCCGTGGTACATCTACACCTTTTTAATAATAAAGGCGATCTATTTCTCCAGCATCGCCCGGCTTGGAAGGATATTCAACCGGACAAGTGGGATACGGCTTGCGGTGGACATGTAGATTTGGGCGAGAGTGTAAATCAGGCTCTGCACCGTGAGGTGAAGGAAGAACTTGGAATAACCGACTTTGAACCGATATCCATGGGACATTATGTCTTTGAGAGTAAGCGTGAGAAGGAATTGGTCTATGTGCATCGCTGTGTGTATGATGGTGAAGTGAAGCCAAGTCAGGATGAACTGGATGGAGGCAGATTCTGGACAAAGGAGGAAATACTCGATAATATGGGTAAAGAAGTGTTCACTCCTAATTTTGAGAATGAATACAAGAAGTATTTCATATAATCGGGTGTATGATATAATCCATAGAGATTTTCCGGTATTATCCGAATTCGGTTTGATCGTCTATAAATATAAAATAAAGAAGAAATCCGGCAAAAGTCAGGTGAAAACCTACTTTTGCCGGATTTCTTGAATCAGTATCAGTATCTATTTACTTCGCAGATTCGAATTCACGCAAGAAACGTGTATCATTCTCTGAGAAGAGGCGGAGGTCGCTTACACGATACTTCAAGTTGGTAATACGCTCTACACCCATACCAAATGCATAACCAGTGTAAACATTAGAATCGATGCCACAAGCCTCAAGATCATGAGGGTCAACCATACCGCAACCGAGAATCTCTACCCAACCGGTATGCTTACAGAAGTTACATCCCTTACCACCACAGATGTTACAAGAGATATCCATCTCTGCACTTGGCTCAGTGAATGGGAAATAGCTTGGACGCAGACGAATCTTGGTGTCAGCACCAAACATCTCGCGAGCAAATGTAAGGAGAACCTGCTTCAAGTCGGTAAAGCTGACATTCTTGTCAACATACAGACCTTCTACCTGGTGGAAGAAACAGTGTGCACGTGCGCTGATAGCTTCATTACGATATACACGACCTGGGCAAAGTACACGGATAGGTGGTTCGTGAGTCTCCATATAGTGAGCCTCATCACCTGACGTATGGCTGCGCAGGAGAATATTCTTGGTCACATCGTTAGGGTCGCTCTGCTCAATGAAGAAAGTATCCTGCATATCGCGGGCTGGATGATCGGCGGCAAAGTTGAGCATGGTGAAAACATGCTTGTCATCGTCAACCTCTGGACCATGATAGAGAGTAAAGCCCATGCGAGAGAAAATGTCGATAATCTGATTCTTGACAACTGTCAATGGATGACGGGTACCGAGAGCTACTGGGTAGGCGGTACGTGTCAAGTCAATATCATCGCTGGATGCATCAGCCTCTTCCATTTGCTCCTTGAGTGCGTTGATGCGTTCTGTAACAGCTTGCTTCAACTCGTTGATCTTTACACCAATTGTTTTCTTCTGGTCGGCTGGCACTGTGCGGAAGTCGGCCATGAGGGCATTTATCGAGCCCTTCTTGCTCAAATACTTGAGTCGGAGCTGCTCTACTTCTTCTGCATTTTGAGCAGAAAGAGTGCTCACTTCCTTCAAGAGTTCTTCTATTTTTTCTAATAACATAATCTTAATTTATATATTTTGAGTGCAAAGATAACATTTTTTGCTCAAAATATGAAATATCTCAAAAGAAAGTTGTACTTTTGCATTGAAAATTTGAGAAATTTATAGGTTTATGAAGAAACTTTCTTTTTTATCAGTGTTACTGGCGGTCCTTACAGTCGTTTGTTTTACGTCTGTGGGATGCTCTGACAAGAAGCCGGCTCAGGTGCATGATTCTACATCTGTTGATTCTGTTGTCGCAGATACTCAAACTGTTGATTCTACGGAAAAATTGATTGAGGAGACTCCGATGCCTAAGGCTGCAGATGAGCTTTTTGATGATTTCGTCTTTAATTTTGCTGCGAATAGAAAACTGCAGATGAAACGTGTTCATTTCCCATTGCCTGTCTATCACAATGATAAACTCGTAAAATCGATAGGAAAACGGGCTTGGAAAATGGAGCATTTCTTCATGCATCAGGATTATTACACCTTGATTTTTGATAATCAGAAGCAGATGAATCTGGTGAAGGATACTGCTATCAATCATGTAGTCGTAGAAAAGGTGTTCTATGCCAAGAAAACGGTGCAGCAGTTCCTCTTCAATCGCATCAATGGTGAGTGGATGATGACTTCTATCAATTATAAGCCTATGTACTCCAACATGAATGCCAGTTTCTTAAAGTTCTATGGACATTTTGCAACGGATTCTACTTTCCAGGCTGAACATCTCCACAATCCTGTGAAATTTGTTGGTCCAGATCCGGATGATGATTTCAGTACCATGAGTGGTGATATTGAACCGGAAACCTGGCCAGCCTTTGCTCCGCAATTGCCTCATGGAATGATATACAATATTATATATGGACAGAAATATGCTGAGAGCAATCAGAAAATCTTTGTGATACGTGGCATTGCAAATGGAATGGAAACAATATTGACTTTCAAGCGTATTCATGGAAAATGGATGCTTATCAAACTTAATATGTAATACAGAATGAAGGATATTAAAGATTATAGCCTCTTGGCTCACAATACTTTTGGCATAGCTGCTACTTGCCGTCGCTTTCTGGAATATGCTTCTGTAGAGGATGCAAGAAAGGTGGCTGAGATGCTTACAGAGCAAGATCAACCTGTTTTGATTATCGGAAGTGGTAGTAACCTGCTTTTGACGGGTGATTATCCCGCTACGGTCATCCACTCTTCCATCTTGGGAATTCGTGCTATTGATAGGCAGGAACTCCTAAATGAGGGATGGATTACTGCTGCAGATGTAATTGCTGAAAAGACGATGGACTCTCTTGCTTCTCAAGAGGATGAAATCTTCGTAGAGTGCGGAAGCGGCGTTGTCTTTGATGATTTTGTTGCATATTGTGTTGAACATGGTTACTATGGTGCCGAGAATCTGTCGATCATTCCTGGTGAGGTGGGAGCCAGTGCGGTGCAGAACATAGGTGCTTATGGTGTTGAGGCAAAGGATATCATTTATAAGGTAGAGGCTGTTGAACTCTCTACGGGTAAGATTGTAAAATTTGATAATTCCGACTGCGAGTATAGTTATCGCCAGAGTAAATTCAAGAAGGAATGGCGCGATAAGTATTTGGTTACCCGTGTGGTATATCGTCTGTCAAAGACCTATACTCCAGACCTTGACTATGGAAATATCCGCAGTTCTTTGGCAGAAAAAGGTATTTCTAATCCTACGGCAAAGCAGTTGCGAGAAGTCATCATAGATATTCGCAATGCAAAATTGCCGGATCCGAAGATTCAGGGCAATGCGGGTAGTTTCTTTATGAATCCTATCGTGGATAAGACTAAGTATGAGGAATTGGTATCGCTTTATCCGAACATGCCTCATTATACGATAGATGCATGTCATGAGAAAATTCCTGCAGGATGGATGATTGATCAGTGTGGATGGAAAGGTAAGAGTCTTGGGCCTGCTGGTGTTCATGATAAGCAGGCGCTTGTCTTGGTAAATCGAGGTGGTGCTAAGGGACAGGATGTGGTCAGGTTGTGTAAGGCTATTCAGGATGATGTCTTTCATAAGTTTGGCATTGAGATTCACCCTGAGGTAAATATTAAATAAAGAGTTGTCTCATGAATAGTAAGCTAAAGATAACTTTATTGGGAACAGGAACATCAAGTGGTGTTCCTGTTTTGGGATGTTATTGTGAGGTCTGCAGAAGCCAGAATCCCAAGGATAAGAGGTTTCGCTGTGCAGTATTGGTAGAAACGGATCATACCCGGATACTGATAGATGCAGGTCCTGATATTCGCATGCAACTTCTCCGTGTTCCTTTCCGTAAGTTAGATGGGGTGCTGATTACTCATATCCATTATGATCATGTAGGAGGAATGGATGACTTGCGCGGTTTCTGTAAGTTTGGAGATATTCAGGTTTATGGTGACGGGTTGGTTACTTCCACCTTGCCCCATACCATGCCTTACTGTTTCCCTGCTAATCCAGAACTCCTTTATCCCGGTGCTCCCAAATTATCGCTGCATACCATAGAGCCTCATCGTGAATATACGATAGGGGATATCTCCTACATGCCAATTAGGGTAATGCATGATAAAATGCCTATTTTGGGCTATCGTTTCGGAAAGTTTGCCTATATCACGGATATGAAGTCGATGGATGATGAAGAATATACTTATCTGGATGGGGTAGAGGTACTGGTAATCAATGCGTTGCGTTTTGAGAAGCCTCATCACAGTCATCAGTTGGTAGATGATGCCATCCGTGTGGCAAGGCGCATAGGAGCCAGACAGGTTTATCTTACTCATGTAACTCACCAGATTGGCTTATACGAAAAAGCCAACAGGCGACTGCCTGCTGGCTTCAAGTTTGCTTATGATACTCAAGTGATAGAAATCCATTAAAGCATACCCTTGGAACTTGGCAGTTCGAAATGGTAGATGTCTCGCTTCACTGCCATTTTCAGTGAGCGGGCCAGCGCTTTGAAGATTCCTTCTATCTTATGGTGTTCATTTTCACCCTCTGCCTTGATGTTGAGATTCATCTTGGCTGCATCGCTTAAGCTTTTGAAGAAATGCTTAAACATCTCTGTAGGCATTTCGCCTACTTTCTCTCTATGAAATTCTGCATCCCATATCAGCCATGGGCGACCTCCGAAATCCAATGCTACTTGGCACAGGCAGTCGTCCATTGGCAGGCAATAGCCATATCTTTCAATTCCTCTTTTATCACCTAATGCCTGAAGGAGACATTCACCGAGGGCTATACCTGTATCTTCGATGGTATGGTGCTCATCTACTTCGAGATCTCCCTTGGTATGTATGGTGAGATCCATCATGCCATGCTTGCCTATTTGCTCCAGCATGTGGTCGAAGAAGCCCAATCCTGTTGATATATCACATTTGCCCGAACCATCGAGATTTACCTTGATATAGATGTCTGTTTCCTTGGTGGTGCGCTTCACCTCAGCGATACGGTCACCTGCAAAGAGAATTTCTGCTATCTTGTCCCAATCCATTCCGTCTTTGCCGAGGATGAGGCTCTTGCAACCGAGATTTTCTGCTAATTGTGCATCTGTCTCTCTGTCTCCGATTACATAACTGTTGGCCAGATCATACTCTGGATTATTCATGTATTCTTGCAGCATTCCCGTACCCGGCTTTCTCATAGGTGAATGATCTTCCGGAAAATGTCGGTCGATATGCTGTTTTTCAAAATGGATACCTTCGCTTTCCAAACTCTGGATGATAAAATTGTGAACAGGCCAGAAAGTTTCTTCAGGAAAACTGTCAGTGCCTAAACCATCCTGATTGCTCACCATGATTAACTTGAAATCTGTATGTTGTGCTATGAAAGAGAGATTCCTGAACACGCCCTTGGTAAAGACGAGCTTTGCAAAGCTATCTATCTGTTCATCCTCTGGTTCTTGAATCAAGGTTCCATCGCGGTCGATGAAAAGCAATTTTGTCTTTTTCATTGAATTCTGTATTTTTATGTTGATACTATTTTATGATGTTTTAAAGTGAAAGCAGCTTCATTGGTAGATGAATGCCTTTTCTTTGGCAAGTGAAAGCAGTTTCATTGGAAGATGAAAGTAGCTTCATTGATTAGTGAAAGAGCCTTCATTTGTATTTTGCAGTTCTTTTTTCTTTTTCTCCAGACTGGTATTTGAACCATAGAGATAGGCATAGGAAATGCCTAACCAACTTGCAACGTATGTCAGGACAAATATCGTGATACTCAAGACAATCAAAAGTAATGGAGTGAAATAAGCAGGGACTCCAAGCGGGTCGCCACCTAAAGCTCCCATTTGAGATGACATCTGTGCCCAACTCATGATGAAGGTTGGTATCAGTACGATACAGGAAATGATGCAGATTATGATCGTTCCCAAGAAACCCATCAGGAAAATGCTGCCCAGGTGTTTGACGCCTTCTTTGTAAGTGCTCCAAGGTTTCAGCTTTTCTTCTTTTTGCTTGAGCATAACATGGGGGATGATATGGGCAAATGGTAAAGCCAAGAGCGCAACGATAACCAATAAGATTATTGCGACAATGCCCGTTACTGCATAAGTCAGAGTTAAAGTGGAATTTGCTGCCATAGCCTTGGTTGCCATGGCTTGGTAAATAGCAGACGTGCCTCCATATCCGAAACCGATGGCAAAACCACCTATTATTTCGAATATAATATATACGATGGTGAATTTCAGCAAATTCTTCCAGAATGATGTCTGGGTAAACCATGTCCAGATAGCAGCACTACTGAGACAGAATGAAAACCATGTCATTGCATAAATGATGGTTTGCAGAAGGTATGACGTGATGGGATTTTCTACTCCCCAATCATGCAATCCCTTATTGGGCATTCTGAAATATACGGTAATTGCCATCAGAATAGCATAGATGAGTGTAGCCCACCATGTCTTCTTGATGAGTGAAGTAAAATGGCTTCCGGTGTAATCGTAAGCAGCTTTCATACAGGATGTTATGCTGCGGTTCTTGAATAAAACTTTAGTATCCATGATCTTCTTCGTTTATGAATGTTTCCTTCCTTTTAAAAACGTTTTCTTTCTTTATGAGAAGGATATGTCTTGCCTTCTGAATTCTGCACAAGTAATAGCGGTGGCTATCGCCACATTGAGACTGTCTGCAGTGGCTCTTCCTTCCGGGAAGTTGGGAATTAACAAGCGATGGTTGACGAGCTTTGTCAATGCAGGAGAGATACCTTTGCCCTCATTTCCCATGATGATAAAACCGCGGTTCTCTAACTTTTGCTGGTAGATGTTCTCGCCATCCAACAGAGTACCATAAATCGGTGTCTCCTGAGAAAGTGACTCCATCAAAGCCTGCAGGTTTCCATATTCCACTTTTACGCGGGCTATACTACCCATGGTAGCTTGTACTACTTTGGGATTATAGACATCTGCTGTGTCCAGACTGCAGTATATATGTTCGATGCCAAACCAGTCTGCGATTCGTATGATTGTTCCCAGATTTCCCGGGTCTTGGACTCCATCCAGTGCAAGATTGAGAATCGATGTATCTACTTCGGAAAAGCCTGTAGTAGATGTAGGGTGTTCCCTGCCGACCTGTTTGAAAACAGCAAGAACCTGTTGGGGGTGCTGTAAGAAACTCACTTTTTTGAGTTCTTCATCAGTTACTTCAATCACTTCTGTTGAGGCTCCAAAGTGTTTTCCTTTCAGCCATTCTTCTGTAGCAACAAGGATTTCTGCAGGCTGGAGTTCCAGGAGGTCTTCCACCACCTTATGTCCTTCGGCTACAAACACACCTTCTTTATTTCGGTTCTTTTTTAGCTCGAGTGAGTGAATATATTTAATTTTATTCTTGCTAATCATATATGTTATTTTCTATTCTTGTTATGAATCTTGTAATCCCTTTACAATAGGACTTATTTTTGGCAAAGTTACATTAAAAATAGGACATGGCAAAATATTCCTCCTGTTAAAGCCTTAATTTGTTTGAATTTTTATATTTTTTTTTCGTTGGCTCGATTTTTTGTCGTAACTTTGCAGCAATGAAGAGATATAGTTATATTCCGTTTTCAATCCTTTTGTTGACTACAGCTTGCTCTACTGGCAAGTATGTACAAGAGGGTGAGTATATATTAGATAAGGTGGCGGTTGTGTCAGATCAGTCTGATTATAATGCTTCCCCTCTATCTCAGTATGTACGTCAGAAAGAGAAGCCCAAGTTGTTTTCGCTTTTCAGAAATCCTTTCAGTCGCAAGCCTGTCATTTATGATACCTTGCAGGCTCGTCTGTCCTGTCAGGATCTGATGACGGCCATGCAGAATGAAGGATATATGAATGCGGGTGTTTCTCTTTATACTGAGACAAAAGGGAAAAAACTGAAGGCTACCTATCTCCTTCATCCTGGTCAGCCTTTTCTGATAGGAAAGGTAAATTATGACATCCAGGATGAAGGTATCCTGCAGTTGTTGCATCTCGACCAGCCTGCTAATCAGCAGATCAAGCCAGGAATGCGTTTTACTGTCGAAACTTTGGATAATGAGCGAAAACGTATTGCCGGTTTATTATCAGATAATGGATACTTCCGTTTCAATAAGGATTTTATTCACTTTGCGGCTGATACAATCATGGGGCGCAAGGATATAGCTCTGACGCTTCAGTTGAGAAAGTACAAGCCAAATAACAATTCTCCAGAAGTTGATCATACTCGTTATCTGATACGTGATGTGCTTTTCCAAAGTAATGATAGTGATCGGATCCATCTTCGCAAACAGGTTCTTCTCAATGCGACAGCTATCAAAGAGGGGCGACCTTATGATGCTTCTGCCTTGCAGCGGACATACAATAATTTCGCCCGTCTCCAAGCTGTAAAATATACGAATATTAAATTTGCGGAAGTGCCAGATACCAATTTGCTGGATTGTCATATTCAGATAAGTACCAATAAGCCTTCTACTATCTCTTTCCAGCCGGAAGGTACTAATACTGCTGGTGACTTGGGTGCTGCAGCATCCATTACCTATACCAATCGTAATCTCTTTCATGGAAGTGAGCAATTGAGTATAGAATTCCGTGGTGCTTATGAGGCAATTACCGGTTTGGAAGGTTATCAGGATCAGAACTATACGGAGTTTTCTGTAGAAACAAAATTGGTATTCCCTCGTTTCCTTGCTCCATTCCTTTCCAAGAGCTTCAGGCGCAGACAGACGGCAAGTTCTGAATGGGCTGTAAGTTGGGATTTTCAGAATCGACCAGAATTTCATCGTAGAGTATTCTCTTCTGCATGGCGTTATCGCTGGAGTGAACCGAAGCATCATCTGAATTACCGCTTTGATTTGTTGGATCTCAATTATGTGTATATGCCTTGGATCTCTTCTACGTTCAAGCGTGATTATCTGGATAATGCGGAAAACAGGAATGCTATCCTGCGTTATAACTACGAGGATATCTTTATCATGAAGACAGGTTTTACTGTCAGTTATACGGATGGCGTAGATGCAGTTAGGGCTAATTTTGAGTCGGCTGGTAATCTGCTGAATGGTGTCTCTAAAGGATTTGGATTTAAAACCAATTCTCAGGGACAACACACTTTGTTTAATATCGCTTATGCGCAGTATGTGAAGTTTGATTTTGATTATACTCATCTGTTCCAGTTTGATAAGCGTAATGCCTTGGCTCTTCATGCTGGTCTGGGAGTTGCTTATCCTTATGGTAATAGCACGGTGCTGCCTTTTGAGAAGCGATATTTCTCAGGTGGCGCCAATTCCGTAAGAGGTTGGAGCGTAAGAGAATTAGGTCCGGGTAAGTTTAAGGGTACAGATGGTCGTATCGATTTTATCAATCAGACGGGTGATGTCAAACTCGACTTAAATGCTGAGTATCGCTCTTCTTTATTCTGGAAATTGCAGGGTGCGCTCTTCATAGATGCAGGTAATATCTGGACGCTCCGCAATTATGCAGAACAGCCAGGTGGCCAATTCAAGTTTACTGAATTCTATAAGCAGATAGCCGCTTCGTACGGTATGGGTCTGAGATTGAACTTTGATTATTTCATCTTGCGATTTGATGTAGGTATGAAAGCTATCAATCCTGCTTATGAATCAGAAAAGGAACATTGGTCTATCATCCATCCAAAGTTGAGCCGTGATTTCGATTTTCACTTTGCAGTAGGTTTGCCTTTCTAAAAAGGGAAGGGCAAACCTATTTTTGTAAGGTAGGTAACTGCTTGAGTTCTACTTTCCATTTGCCATCATGAATAGTCATAGGTAATGTGAACTTCGACTGTTTGATGAGGCGGGCTTCTTTACCGATTGTATCCATTTGGAGGAAATTGGTTATTTCCAGATTGACGGTAGCTGTAACTTCATCTTCATTGAAGTCTATGTCTCCAATTTCAATTTGAGCATCTTCGTTTTTTGCTTTCAGTAGCTCTATGTCAGCTTGATGTACGTTGCTTGCAGCATAGCGTAACCAAACCTTTGATTCGGGCGTGCAAAACCTGGCTGCTTTTTCAAAATGCCAATTATAATAGTAGGTAGCGAAGGAATCAATGTCTGCTTTCAGTTGTTCTTCACTTCCTTTATGTGGCTGGCAACTCATGAGTGACAAAAAAACGAATAAACTTCCGCATACCATGGTGGGAAGTATGGGATATAAGTGTTTTTTTATGTATGTAATTACATTTCTTACCATAAAACTGATGTTTAAATCTTATTAATTTGCTAAAAATTGCTACAAAGGTACTAAAAAACTTTGTAATATGAGTTTTTTTTGCTAATTTTGCATGAAAATATAATTTAAAATGCTGAGATTTATTTCCTTCGGCAGTGGAAGTAGTGGTAATTGCTACTATCTTTACACTGAGACGGATTCTATATTGATAGATGTAGGTGTCGGATTGAGAAGCTTAAAAAAGCATTTTCATAATTATGGCATGCAGTTTGAGGATATTCATCATATCCTTATCACTCATGATCATGCAGACCATGTTAAGTCTGTGGGAAGTTTGAGTAATGATTTTCATCTACCGGTATATACAACCCGTAAAGTTCACATGGGGATAGAGAGGAATTATTGTGTTCGCAAGAAGATCGTTCCGCAAAATGTCCATGTCATAGAAAAAGGGATTCCTTTTACTCTGGGAGAGTTTAAGGTTACACCATTTGGAGTTCCTCATGATAGTACCGATAATGTGGGCTATTTTGTGGAACAGGGTGGTGTATGCTTCTGTCTGCTTACTGATGTCGGACATATTACTGAAGAAATGCACGAATTCATAGGTCGTGCTAATTATCTGGTAATAGAAGCAAACCATAGTGTTGAAATGTTGTTGCAGGGTAATTATCCTCAATATTTGAAAGATCGTATTCTGGGTCCTAACGGACATCTGAGTAATGATGCTTGTGGAAAGGCACTTGCTGAATATGCAACTTCTAATCTCCGACATGTTTGGCTTTGTCATCTTAGTGAAGAAAACAATCATCCGGAATTGGCACGAAAGACTGTTGAACAAGTTTTGAGAAGTTATGGCATCGTGGCAGGAAAGGATTTCGGTTTGGAAGTGCTGAAACGTAAAACTCCGAGTGAAATCTATAAGTTATTATAATATGCAGAAGGGGGTGTATTAAGCTGTTAATTTTGCTTGATACACCCCCTTTGTTAGAATTATCTGTTGTTGCATTACCTGCAAAACAAGAATCTATTTCTTTTCTTCTTTCTGTTTGTTTAGCTTTTTGATGACAGAGTAAGCATCATAAAGACCTAATTCTCCAGCTTTAGACAAATCTTGGATGGCAGTAGCCTTATTGCCTGTTTTTGAACGTGCTATACCTCTATTATAATATGCTTCTGCAAGTTTGTTATCTATTTTGATAGCCATTGTATAATCATCAATGGCCTTAGATAATTCCTTGCGGTTAGCATGCAGATTTCCTCTATTATAATAAATGTATGCATTATTGTTCTTGCTCAGACGGATTGCATCACTGAAATCTGCTTCTGCAGAATGGATGTTGATGATAGGCTGTCCTTCTGAAACATTGAATTCGTCCATTTCTGTCTGACAAACGGCTCTTTGCCAATATGCTAATGCGTTGGTGTCGTCCAACTTGATGTATTCTGTGAAATCACTGATGGCTGCCTCAAAGTCACGCAATACGGCATTGGCAACAGCCCTGTGAATCAGAAGCTCCTTCTTTCTTTCGTCATCTTTTGCTACGCTTAATTCTGCCGATAGTTTATCAATCAGCGAGAATATTTTCATAGAGCCGTTCTCGTCCAGTTGTTCCTTGTTGCAAACGATGTAGAGCTTTGTGTCCTTGTTCTGTTTGTTCAGAATATTGATTTGCTCTACATCCTTGTCGAATGCCTGTACACCCGTAATGTTTTGTGTACTTGGGAAATAACTGATTCTGTACATAGGGAGATAAGCAGTCTCCACCAATCTGTTTTGAATGCGTCCGCGATACTCACTCTTGTATTCGTGCTCGTATTTTGGTTCGTCTTCTACTACAAGGCTTGCAAACTTATTCGGATCAATTTCTGAGCGCTTACGTATTTCTTTCTTGGTCTTGGAACTCCATCTCGGTTGTATTCCCAGATGTTTGTTCATTTGTGCTTTAAGTATGCGGAATTCGTCAAGCTCCGCCTTGTTTGTCATGCCAAGTCGTCTGTAACAGTTGGCACGATAGGAGAGCCCTGTCCAGAAATTAGGAAATTGATTGATTACCGTTGTAAAGTCACGGATGGCTGCACGGAGATTTCCTGTTTTCTCATGCAGGAGCGCACGGTTGAAAATCGCCATGAAATTTTGTGGCTCCATCTTGATGACGAAGTCAAAGTCGGAGATAGCTCTGTTATCGTCTCCCAGTTGTACACGCATCAGACCACGGTTGTAGTGTGCGAGGAAATTATTCGGATCCAGGTCCAGTGCATTATCATAATCGCTCATAGCTCCTCTTAGATTATTGAGGTTGATACGAGCCAAGGCCCTATTGATATAGTTGTTTACATTGTTAGGCTTGAAATGCAAAGACTTGGTGAGAGCCTCATCGGCAATGTTCCATTCTTTTCTTGCGAGAGCCATGTAGGCACGTGTGGTCCATGTATCTCCATCGTATGGATTGAGTTCCAGACTTTTATCCAGCCATTTTTCGGCACTTATGGTATCTTTTTTCTGGAGATACACTTCTGCCTTGAGCGAATAAGCATTGGAAAAGTCATGCCACTGCTTGATGATAGAATCAAGTTGTACCAGAGCAGGATCGTATTTCTTGTCCTGCATCAGACAGAGCGCACGGTTGAACCAATAGTTGCGATTTCTCGGTTCAATCTTGATGGCAGAATTGTAATCCTGGATAGCCTCATCATATTTGCTCTGTCTGATACGGCAAATAGCACGTAGGTCATAGATATCATTGATATATGGGTTGAGATGCAATGCTTCTGTAGCATCACTCTCAGCACCCGTATAGTCATCGAGGCTAAATTTAGCCACGCTGCGATAATACCATGGTTCATAGAGATATGGCTTGGCGCCGATTGCCAAATTAAAGAAATTCAATAGAGGACTTCGAGGCTTGGCGCAAATTGTGAGAATTAAAGTATTTGATAGACAAAACATAGTCTTCGTAATACAGAGCACTTCTGCCTGCAGTAATGAGGCGATCTACTCGATATTGCGCAGCAACCGGTGCTATAGACAATGCAAGGAAAGCTATAGCCAAGAATCTCTTTTTGTTCATACTGAATGTATAAATAGAACTAAAACCTATTGAAAATGCTTTTTCGCTGATTAGCGACGAATTTTAGTGCGATAAGCACAGCGGAATTTGCCCTTGATGATGTTTTTAAGTTTACCGGCAATCATGTTTTTGCGTAGAGGTGAAATGCGATCTACAAACATGGTGCCCTCCAGGTGGTCAAATTCATGCTGCATAACTCTTGCCAGATAACCTTCCACCCATTCGTCGTGCTCCTGATACTCTTCATCAAGATATTTCACATGGATACGGGTAGGGCGGGTAACTTTTTCTGAGATGCCAGGGATAGACAGGCAGCCTTCTTCCAAAGACTCTGTCTTGCTTTCCTCGTCGCGCTCGATGATGTGAGCATTGATAAATGCTTTTCTGAAACCTTTGTACTCAGGGAAATCCTCGCTAAGTACATCCAAATCGATAACTACAACACGGATGTCGAGACCAATCTGAGGGGCAGCAAGACCTACTCCGTTGCTTGCGTCAAGAGTTTCATACATGTTGGAAATCAGCTGTTTCAGTTCCGGATAATCCGGAGTAATATCTTCAGCCACTTTTCTTAATACAGGCTGACCATATATATAAATAGGTAAAATCATTTTCTGGATTGCAAAAAATCTTGTAAAATAATGGTGGCGCTAATCTCGTCCACCAGTCCTTTGTTTTCTTTTCTTACTTTCTTCTTAACTCCGCCGTCTATCATTGCTCGATGGGCGAGTACAGAAGTGAATCTTTCATCATAGTACTCAATGGGAATCTCCGGGTGAGCCTTTCGCCATCTGTTGAAGAAATTCTCCACACGCGCCAGATTTTCACTGGGTTGTCCGTTGGGCTGCATCGGCTTGCCGATGACAATACGCTCCACCTGTTCTTTTTGTATATAGCCTTCGATGAAGGCAAATAGTTCAGATGTAGCAACAGTGGCCAACCCACCTGCAATAATCTGCAATGGGTCGGTCACTGCCAGTCCGGTACGTTTCTTACCGTAATCTATGGATAAGATGCGCATTATTTCTTAAAGAGCAACCAAGCGTCTGGGTACTTGCTGGCACGGAGCTCGTTACGGCTCTTTACGGCACCAGCCTTATCTACGAATGTGGAAGCAACCACACGATACATATTGCGCTCACTGTTGAATACGATTTGTGCGTCATAGCCAGAACTCTTCAATGTGTTGTAGAGACCCTCTGCGTTAGCCTTCAAAGAGAAAGAACCTACTACTACGCTGAAATTCTGGAGACCAGAACCTGCAACGAGTGATACATTCTCCTGACGTACTGATGCATTATCTACTTCTGTATTTGTTGATTCGCTAGGAGTAGTTGTCTCCAATGGAGTAACAACTGGTTCTGTTGTTGCAGGCTGCTGTACTTCCTGAGCCTGTGCTTTCTCGTATGCTTTCTTATACATGCTTTCTTTAGACTTACAACTTGCAAGTGCCAAAACAATGCACAAGCCTAAGCTCAAAACTGATAATTTCTTCATAACTTAATGTTTTTATTGTTTAACTTATTTGATTTCTTAGTTGTTGAGTAGTGATATAATCACCAACAGTTGACAATTCGTGTCGCTTTCGTTCTGCGAAAATACAAATAATATTGCAAATACAACAAGAAACCTCGCATAAAGTTTGTTAAAACGTGGGTAATACAACACCTTTAAATAAAAATTAAGGAAAAAATCATTGTTTATTGAATTTTATTTAGTACATTTGCAACATAAAGAAGTCATCGGACCATCTTTTAAGGTTAGCCCGTTGATCTCTTGATAACATGTTTAACAATAAAAACTTAGTAATTATGAAAGCATTAGGTTACATTGGAGCTTTCCTCGGCGGTGCAATCGCTGGTTCAGCTTTAGGTTTGATTTTTGCTCCTGAGAAGGGTGAGGATACACGTAGCAAGATTGCTGATGCAGTTGACAATTTCTGCAGCAAGCATAACATCAAACTCAGCAAAAAGGATGTTGATGATTTGGTAGATGACATCAAGGACGCTGCTCCTGAGGTATAATTTATCATGTCTTTTTGAGGACGATAATTTATCATGATGTTTTCTAACGATAAAAATGTAGAAACTATTGGGCAACTTGTTGAAGTGCTCAAACACTATATCGGGCTTCAGACGGAATACGTGAAGCTCGATGTAGTGGATAAAGTAGTACGCTTGCTGACTGCCTTAACTGTTACCGTAGTGTTAGTCGGCTTGCTCATGATTGCCCTTATTTATTTGTCTTTTGCCTTGGCTTATGGCTTGGGTGAACTTATTGGAAATGTTTGGGGATTCTGCATCGTTGCGGCTATATACCTATTTATATTAGTGGTATTCATTATATTCCGCCATCAATGGATAGAACGTCCTTTGGTGAAATTCCTTGCAGGTATTCTTATGCAAAAATAATGATAAGATGATGAATCAAGATAATTCTAATCCGACGCAATATAGTTCATTGACAGAAATCCGTTTGCGAAAAGAATTGTTGCAAAAGGATATCGAGGCTGATGATGCAAGAATCAAGGCTTTGTGGAAATCATTATTTTCAAAGCCTGATGCTTTATCCAAGAACGCAAGCCCAAGCAAAAGAATGCAGAGTCTGTTTTCCATCGGTGTTAGTGCATTCGATGGGGCTTTGTTGGCTTGGAAACTCTATAGAAAATTCAAGAAAACATAAAAAAAGGGTCACCGCTGTGACCCATACCTTGTTAACCTTAAATCTAATACTATGAAAAACACACGTACAAAAATAGTTATTATATTCGAAATAGCAATGGATTTTTATGAAAATCTGTTTGTTTATAACATACTTTAATATTCGCGTGCTTGTACTTAAATAAAATTAAGGCTAAATACTGATACTATAAGCATCAAGCATTTAGCCTTTATCTTGTTGAATTTATGCCGAAAAATTATATGATAACTTCAGCTAACCTTTGTCTTACGTTTAGATTCTTATTACCTGTTTTACTCCCTTTACTGCACTCAGTTTCTTGATGAGTGTTTCGGTCTTTGTAGCATCATCTATCATGACGGTTACATTACCAGAGAAGAGACCATCCTTGGATGAGATGTTGATACCACGCATCACGAGTTTATCTTCTTTAGAAATGATATTGGTAATGTTGCTGACAATACCGATATCATCATTGCCGATAATTCGCAGAGTAATGGCATATTTGGAAGTACCTTTTCCGCTCCAGCGGGCTCTTACGATACGGTAACCGAAACGTCTGCGCAATTCGCGGGCATTTGGACAGTCGGTACGGTGAATCTTGATACCTTTGTTGATGGTTACGAAACCAAAAATCGGATCACCATAGATAGGGTGACAACAATGAGCAAGTTCGAAATCTATACCTTTGAGATTTTCGTCTATAGTAAGCACGTCGTCGCTTTGTTTCACCAGTTCCTCTGTTGGATTTTCGTATTCGAAGTTGGCTGCGCTTTCAGCAGGTCTGGTAGCGTTGGACAAGTTGAGCTCGTGGTCACGTTCTGCCACGTATCTGTCGATAACACTATTGACATCCAGTTTTTCTTCTGCTATATCTTTATAGAAATCCGAGTTCTCTTTGTAGCCCATCTTCTTGATGATACGCGCCATCGTACTCTCATCAATATCGATTTTGCGGTTTTTGAATCGTCGCTCGATGAGTTCCTTGGCAAGGAGACCATCCTTCTTCTGGGTTTCCTTGAGGGCGAGTCTGATTTTTGCTTTTGCCTTCGAGGTCTGTACGATATTCAACCATTCTTGTCTTGGCTTTTGATTGCTCTGGGTGAGAATCTCAATCTGGTCTCCGGAATGGAGCTCTTGTCTGAAGCTTACGGCCCTTCCGTTGATTTTACCTCCCACGCAGTTGTTGCCAATACGCGAGTGGATATAGTAGGCGAAATCAAGCACAGTGGCACCTTTCGGGAAGTTGAGCAGATCACCCTTCGGGGTAAATACATACACCTCATCTTCCTTCAGATCTGTGGTGAACTGGTCCATCAATTGCAGATCGTCATTGTTCTCCAGCGCACTTCGGATATTGGCAAGCCATTCGTCAATGCCGCCTTCTCCCTGTCTGATACCTTTATAGCGCCAGTGGGCAGCCAGACCATGCTCGGCGATATCGTCCATACGTTCTGTTCTGATTTGTACTTCCACCCATTTCTTTTCCGGACCCAGTACGGTGGTGTGCAAACTTTCATATCCATTACTCTTAGGTACGGATAACCAGTCGCGCATACGCTTCGGATTAGGCTGATACATGTCCGTGATGATGGCGAACACTTGCCAGCATTGTTTGTATTCCATTTCACGAGGCACATCAAGGATGATTCTGATGGCAAACAGGTCATATACACCTTCAAATCCGCATCCCTGCTTTTTCATTTTCTGCCAGATGGAATGGATGCTCTTTGTTCGTCCCTTCATGTGATATTTCAGTCCAGCTTCATTCAACTTTTCCTGGATAGGTTTGATGAAACGGGCAATATAAGCATCTCGGGATGCTTTTGTGGCATTCAATTTCTCCTTTATTAAATAATAGGCATCATGCTCCAGATACTTCAGACTGAGATCTTCCAGTTCGCTCTTCAGTTTATAGAGACCCAATTTGTGGGCGAGTGGGGCATAGAGGTAACTGGCTTCCTCGCTGACTTCCTTTTTAGCCTCTTCCTGCTTCGTGTCTCTTATCTGTCGCATCACATTCACGCGGTCTGCTATCATGATGAGGATCACACGCATGTCTTCAGAAAACGAGATGAGCAGATTTCTGAAATTCTCGCTTTCTATGATAGGATTTCGTTTGTACAGATCGTGAATGCGGAGCAGACCGCCGATGATGTGCTCCACGTTGTCACCATATTTGCGTTTGATGTCTGCTAAGGTCTGGTATCCGTCGATGACGCTGGTCTGCATCAGTATGGAAATGACACCATCTCGTTTCAGACCAATTTCGTTGACAGCTATTTCTGCAGTCTGGAGTGCATGCAAAATAGGATTCAGTCCAAACACGTCACGTCGTATTTGGTGATTTTCGAAAGCATGGTGGATATCCTCACGCAAATTGGTTTCATCTTCCTGCGTGAAAGTCTCTCCGATGGCATTTCTCAATCTTTCGAGGATGAGCAGGGTTTGCTCCTTCTCTTCGGGTGTAAATGTAAAAACTTCGTTCATTTTTATCCCTCCTTGTTAATATTTTGCTGCAAAGGTACAAAAAATCGCGCAAATATTTCGCTTTTTCAAAAAAAGTTACTATATTTGTAGCATAATCGCATAAAATAACATAAATGTGGTATTATGAATCAGCAAGATCTAAATCAAATCAAGGCTCGTGGCATTAGCGAGCAACAAATTGAACATCAGTTGGAGCAGATCAAGAATGGTTTTCCTTTCTTGAAGCTTGAGGCTGCTGCCGCTATCGGCAAGGGTATCATGGCTCCTACAGATGATGAAGTGAAAAATTATGAGCAGGCTTGGAATGAGTACAAGGCTGAGGGGCACAAAATCGTGAAGTTTGTACCTGCATCCGGTGCTGCCAGTCGTATGTTCAAGAACATGTTTGCTTTCTTGAGCGCTCCTTATGATGTACCTACTACAGACTTTGAGAAGCATTTCTTCGAGAACATCAAGAAGTTTGCTTTCCGTGAGGCTCTCTGTGAGAAATGTCGTGAGAATGAAGGCAAGGGCATCAAGAAACTGATGGGTGAAGGTAACTATAAGGCAGTAGTGGCTAACCTTTTGGAAGCAAAGGGACTCAACTACGGTCAGTTACCTAAGGGCTTATTGCTTTTCCATGAGTATTCTGCGGATGAGGTGCGCACTCCTATGGAGGAACACCTGGTAGAGGCTGCTCTCTATGCAAGTAGCAATGGTGAGGCTAACGTACACTTTACTGTTTCTCATGACCATTTGGAACTTTTCAAGCAGAAGGTGGCAGAGAAGGCTGATTTCTATGCAGAGAAGTTTGGTGTGAAGTACAACATCTCTTTCTCAGAGCAGAAACCAAGCACCGATACGATTGCTGCTAATCCTGACAACACGCCTTTCCGCAATGAGGATGGCAGCTTGCTGTTCCGTCCGGGAGGACATGGCGCTCTGATCCAGAATCTGAACGAAATTGATGCCGACGTTGTCTTTGTGAAGAACATTGATAATGTAGTGCCAGATCGCTTGAAAGCTGACACAGTAACCTATAAGCAGGTTATTGCTGGTATTCTGGTTACGCTTCAGAAGAGGGCTTTCAAATACTTGAATTTGCTTGACTCTGGCCTTTATAATCATGAAAAATTGGAGGAGATTATCCGCTTCGTTCAGCGTGATCTCTGCTGCCGCCGTGCAGATATCAAGGAATTGGAGGATGCCGAACTGGTTATTTATTTGCGTAAGAAATTGAACCGACCTATGCGTGTCTGCGGTGTAGTCAAGAACGTTGGTGAGCCTGGTGGCGGTCCTTTCCTTACTTATAATAATGATGGTACTGTAAGTTTGCAGATTCTTGAGAGTTCTCAGATTGATACAAACAATGAGGAATACATGAAGATGTTTACTCAGGGTACTCACTTCAATCCGGTAGATCTCGTTTGTGCTACAAAGAACTATAAGGGCGAACCATTCAATCTGCCTGATTATGTGGATTCTACTACTGGATTTATTTCAAGCAAGAGTAAGAATGGTAAGGACCTGAAGGCATTAGAGTTACCTGGTCTGTGGAATGGTGCGATGAGCGATTGGAACACCGTCTTTGTAGAAGTTCCTCTGAGCACTTTCAATCCAGTAAAGACCGTCAACGACTTGTTGCGTGATCAGCATCAGGCTGTCATTGGCGGTGTAAAGCACGAAGGAGGTTGCTGCTGCAAGCACTAATTTGATAGCGCCTATTTATCCTGCACTTACTATTTATTCGTGCTTATATATAATAAGGTGTAGGAAGAAATAGAATACGGCGTAAGAAGACCTCTATAGGTTAATATTGGAAAAAAGTAAAGAAACATAGCAGAGATTCAAAAGTTTTTTGTACCTTTGCAGACTGAAAGCAGCGCTCCGGTCTGTCGCTGGCATTCCTTCATGGGAATGCGGGAGGAAAGTCCGGGCAGCATAGGGCATCCCACTTCCGAAAATAGAAGCTATTGGTGACAGTAGGTGTCGGCAGAAGAAAATAACCGCTTTTACTATCTTGCTCTTTGAGTGGGGTGGTGAGAGTAAGGGTGAGAAGGTGGTGTAAAAGACCACCAGCTGGCGGGTGATCGTCAGGCTGTGCCATCTGGGAGCTGTAAGCTCATGTAAACCGCAGTTTGAGGGCGGCTCGTCCGAAGTCTTCGGGCTACTGTGGAGGGTAGAGTGCTTGAACCTAAGGGTGACTTTAGGGCTAGATAAATGGCAGACTCTGTTCTTACTTCTGGTAGGATACAGACAGAACTCGGCTTATAGGGGCACTGCTTTCTTTTTTTACTGAAAAAGTATGAAGGCGAAGGTTTCTCGTGATAAAGATACCTTTGCTTTTTTCTTTTGTAATTGTTGTGGTGATATTTTGCAGGAATATTCAATATTTAATATAATAAGAAAATGAACTTAAAAGATCCAGAGAAGGAGTTTTTTGATGACTTCGAACATAAGGTGACTGACAAGATCAAAAAGTATGGCGACCGTCCAAACTTCCCAAAGTTGGAGGATTATGGTATCGAGCGGATGGAGTTGGAGGATTACCTCTTCGACAAGCAAGCCATCATGGATATGGGTGGTACTCCTCGCCATAAGCTGACTGTTGGAGGTATTATTACTTTGATTCCAATCATCATCTTATCTGCAATGCCAGATAGTGCCTACGTTTATGGCAAGACCTGGACGTCCGTCTTGGCGATTGTCATTGGGTTGATGCTGACCCTCTGTTTTTATGCGGTTCTGAAAGCTATCATCCAAATGAGATTGAGCAAGCATAAAGATTCCAAGTTTGAGACTTACATAAAGGCAGTGCTCTTCTATCAACCTACAGAATAGTAGGCTGAACCCATTGTTGTGAGATTATCTTCCCTATTAAGAAAAATAACATGATAAAAGATATAATGAATCATAACGCCGAGGCGATAAGTGGACAAAAAGAGATGGAGGTGCTTAGAAAGCATTTTCCTCAGTGTTTCAATGCCGAAGGTGAATTTGACATGGAGGCTTTCAAGGCTTCGCTTCCTGGTGGAATAACACTGACAGACGAGACCAGTGGGTTCAATTGGTTGGGCAAGAACTATGCTCGTATGCTCTGTAATATGGATACCACAACGTTGATTCGTCCTGACAAAGAACATAATGCGAAACCAGAGAATCAAAATAGCCAAAATATCTATATAAGTGGCGACAACCTGGATGCACTGCAGCATTTGGTAAAGTCATATAGCGGAAAGGTAAAGGTGATTTACATTGATCCGCCTTACAACACGGGTTCTGATGGATTTGTGTATAACGACAAGTTCAATTTTACTGCGGCAGAATTGGCTAAGCGTTTGGATGTCAGCCCTGAGCGTGCTGAGCGCATCCTCTCCATGACACGACGTGGAAGTGCCAGTCATGCGGCTTGGCTCACCTTCATGTTGCCAAGACTCTCGTTTGCACGTGACTTGCTTACTGACGACGGCGTGATCTTTATATCTATCGACGATAATGAACAGGCTAATTTGAAGAAGTTGTGTGATGAGGTGTTTGGTGAAGAAAACTTTGTTGCGGATTTTATATGGGAAAAAAGAGTAAATAGGGAGAACAGAAAAGAAACATCTGTTCGGCATGATTATGTCTTGTGCTATTCTAAGAACTACTATAGTGACGAGATTAAGCGAATAAACCAACTTCCGATGTCGGGTAAGGCTTTGGCTAATTATAGTAATCCAGATAACGATCCAAGGGGACTGTGGAAATCTGATCCTGCTCATGCACAAGCAGGACATGGAGTGGAATCTCAATTTTATACAGTAGTTGCTCCAAATGGCAAAAAACATGAATTACCAAGTGGTCGTTGTTGGATATATAATGAGGTGGATATGAAAAAGGCCATTGAAGATAATCGAATTTGGTTTGGAAAAGATGGAAATGGAGTGCCTCGTGTTAAAACATACCTTAATGCAAAAGATAGAGGGCTGACTCCTGAAACCATGATATTGGCTAAGGATGGTTCAACTAATGAGGAGGCAAAAAATAATTTAAAAGAATTATTTGAAGGCATTGCGGTATTTGAAACTCCAAAACCTGTGAAATTAGTTCGGCATTTGTTGAGTATGGCATTTAAGGAGGGTATTGTATTAGATTTCTTTGGAGGTTCAGCTTCTACAGCGCAAGCTGTAATGGAGATGAGTTTAACTAATAGTAATATGAACTATATTCTTGTTCAATTACCGGTAGAATGCAAACCTGATAGCGAAGCTGCCAAGGCTGGCTATAAGACCATTGACCAGGTTGGTATGGAGCGAATCAAGCGTGCCGCCAAGAAAATCAAGGAACAAAACCCTCTCTTTGCCGGAGACCTCGGCTTCAAGCATTACATTTTGGAGGAACCGAAGGAAGATGCTCTGTTACAAATGGAGGTGTTTGACCCTATATCAAACTATATCACTCCGCTTACAGTAGATGATTTTGGTAAGGATACAGTCCTCACCACTTGGCTTGAAGCAGATGGATATGGCTTGACATCTGAGGCAGAAGAAGTTAAGTTGGGTAATTATACTGCATATTGGAAGGATGATCATCTCTACTTGATCAATCCAGATGATGACTTCGACGAAAGCAGTATCGTCGCCTTGATGGATAAGTATAATGGCGAACCATTCTCGCCACACAATATCGTGATATTCGGTTACAGCTTCGGCTTCACCCATCGTGAGGAGTTGCAGAAGAATCTTCGTACTCTGAAGGAAGGTAACAAAACATTGACAGTAAACATTGACATAAGGTATTAAAACGAAAAGGCTATGTTTTTAAAAGAATTGCATATCAGCAACTTTCGTTGCTTCCATGATTATACAATTAGTTTCGCTCCTGGCGTAACTGTTTTGTTTGGCAAAAATGGCTCAGGTAAATCAACATTGATTCATGCCATACACAAGGCACTTAGTTTCTTGATGTATTCAGAAGAAGTTAAAGAAAAAACGCAAAAAGGGAAAAAGGCAAAGGTAATTGATGTCAAGACTTTTAGACAGAATAATCCTTATCCAACAGTTGAGGGCTTTTCTTTCTTTGACTGTGATTATGAGGGGGCAAAAAGTATAGATTATGAAATCGACATCAAAGCACAAGCTGTTTTTGGTGACGCTTACCCATTAGAATGGAATATGTCTGGAGTTGCTCCAAAAATGTCATTGAGAAAATCTGGATATAGAAGGAAGTTCTTGGAGTTGTATGATTGGGTAAAGAATACAACTCCTGAACCTCAACGTCCTGTTCTTGCTTATTATTCAGATGGCTTTCCACATAATACAATTACGAATCAAAGTAAAAGTATCGAAAGGACTAAACGTGAACTTCATCTTAAAAGCAGTTTCCCTGAATTGGGATATACGGATTGGAACTCAGAAAAAGGTTTCACAAACATATGGCTGGCACGATTGAACAATAAACTTTACTGCTTGGATTCTATTCCTAGGGAAAATAAGGTTTACAAGTCATATTATGAGGCCGGTAAAATAGAAAAGTCTGTTTATGAAAACTATATGGTAAAAAGTCATGAAGAACTGTCGGCTTGTAAGAATGAAGTAGAGAAAATAACAGACTGTCTTCGGAAGTTTTCCGAGGGCGACAAAAATTTTGATGTGGCTTCTTTGGGCTTGGGTATCTCTAATCGTACAGAAGTATGTATTGTAACGTCAAATATGGAGAGACGTTATTTCACAACTCTACCTGCAGGTTATAAGCGTATATTTTACATTGCTTTGGATATTGCTTATCGATCACTACTGCTTAGTAATGGTTCCTGCACGGATATTCCTGGTATAGTTGTGATAGATGAAATTGATTTGCACCTACATCCAGAGCTGGAGAAGGTTGTATTGCAGCGATTAATGAGAACTTTTACTAAAGTTCAGTTTATCGTTTCAACTCATTCTCCATTGGTATTGACAGGCATAGAAACGGAACGCAAGCCAAATGTTATTCTACGAATGGATCAAGCATCCTGTCAACCTGAAAAGATGTATGATATGTATGGCATAGATTATAATTCTGGTATTGAAGATGTCATGGGAGTAGAGTCAAAAAATGGTGAACTCGATTACATGGTTAATCTTTGTGCTTATATGCGAAAACGTGGCAAATTGGCACAGGCTGAAAATATTATGAAGAGAATTTTGAGTAAGTTCTCTAAAGATCAATCAGAGGTTGAAAAGATGGTTAAAGCAAAAGAAATGGAATTGTAGTTATGCAGTATATAAATAAAAGCCTTAATCGCAATGATGGCGATAATATTACCAAAGCTTATCTTAGGGATATTTGGATAGAAGATGAGCAGCGGTATCCTGTTGATTATAATGATAGCTTCAAAAAACTTCCTGCGAAGTCAAATAGCTATTACAAGCAATTGGCTCTGGTTTTATTAGAGAACCAAAGTTATTATTGCTGTTATTGTATGAGACGATTAACTGGTTTGGATGATACAACTCTTGAACACATAATTCCACAGACAGCCTCTGAACAGGATGCTTGCTATTATCAAAGAAGCGAGTTCCCATGGTTAAATAATAATATTATGCTTAGTTCGGCATTTTCTCATAGAGAGAACCCAGATTTGTCGAAGTTACCTCATTCGGTATCTTATGACAATCTGGTAGCCTCTTGTCATGGTTGTTTCCCTATTACAAAGAAGGATGAGGATAAGGTGTCGGATGGTCATAGCTGTAATCATCCAAGAGGAGTTAAGCGCGCGCTACCTTTGTTTTTTTTGGAGAATATCGATTCTATTATAGGTTATGGGATAAATGGATCTATAATTGCTAACCCAGAATCCGTTTGGCATGAGGAGGCTAATGAGTTGATTCAGAGTGCTCAACTTGCTTGGGATACATTGACTGATATAAGGGCTCTGTGGTATGTTTTGAGAAAAATTGATATAAAACATATTTATGAAGAAGGTAGTAATAGACAAAGCCGTTTAGATTTGATATTAGATAATCTGTATTTGACTAATTTTTCCAATGAACGGATAAATAGGCTCGTGAAAAAGTTTTCTAAAGATCTATACTGGGAATGTTTCCTTCTTTATGATTGGTTTCACTCTTGTAATTGGAATGTTGTGTAATATATGGAATTAAAACTTGAAAATAACCTTACACACCAAGTGATTCCTGTCGAGGGAGTCGCTGCGGTGGTAGAGGCTTCGATACAGGAACCTCCTAAAGCGAGCCATCAGAATCCATTATTGAAATGGCAATTGAGTACAGGGGCTTTAGACCTTGCACGTCGGCAAGCTCATGTCTTGGAAAAGGCGACCAAGCAGAAGGTGAGTCATTACATGTTGTCTGAAAAAATAAAGGCACTGCCTCATCATCGCCTTTTGGACATCAAGATGGAGACTGGTACGGGTAAGACTTATGTCTATACTCGAACCATGTTTGAACTGCATAAGCGTTGTGGCTTCAATAAGTTTATCATTGCTGTGCCTACCTTGGCTATCAAGGCTGGTACCGCATCATTTCTGAGAGAACCCGAGGTGAAACGCCATTTCGAGATGGTGTGCAATTATGATACAGAGATTGAACTTTGTTTGTTAGAACCCCAAAAGCAAAAAAAGAAGGGACGACTAAACATGCCTTCTGCCGTGGGACATTTTTTCTACGGTACTCACCATGCAAAGCATAAGATATATGTGCTTTTGCTCAACACGCAACTTCTCACTAATGGTAAGTTGCTTACTCGAGAGGATTATGACCAAATGCTGGGTGAGTTTCATCGTCCAGTGGATGCTATTGCAGATACCAAGCCTGTTCTGATTATTGATGAACCTCATCGAGTGGAGCGAGGAGGAAAATCGTATGCGGCATTGATAGAGAACTTCAAACCTCAGTTGGTTTTGCGCTATGGGGCGACCTTCCCAGAACTGATGGTTGGCAAAGGCAAGAATAAGCATGCAGTCAAGGATTATCAAGAACTCATCTATGACTTGAATGCTGCAGAGTCTTTCAACCAAGGACTCATCAAAGGTGTGGCAAAGGAACACCTTGAACTGCCAAATGGAAAGAAGGCGGATAAAAAAGTAAAAATCCTTTCTTGTGTGAAAGGAGATTGTACCAACTTGAAATTGACCAACTCTGATGGTACTGGACATACCTTCACGATGCATATTGGTGAGAGTCTCAGTGTGATAGATCAAGATCTTGATGGGGTTGTTATAGAGGCTGTTACCAAGAATAGTATTTCTCTGAGCAATGGTCAGGAAAAACTGATAGGCGAAGAGTTTTTCCCTGATCAATATGGTGCTTCCTATCAAGAAGGTATGATAGAACTTGCGTTGATGCGACACTTTGAGACGGAACGTGAGAATTTTACTCGCGAGGGATTGCCCATCAAGACGTTGGCTTTGTTCTTTATAGACAGCATTGATAGTTTCCGTGGTCCTGAAGGTAAAAACGATGGATGGTTGAGGAAGAAATTTATCGACATGTTGGCTATAAGACTGAGAAAGGAACTTGCAGCTCAGAATACTCCAGAGTATGCGGCATACCTCAAGGCGACTCTTGAGAATTTGGATGCTTCGTGTGCTGGCTACTTCTCGCAAGATAATGATGAATCTGATGAGAGCATCGCTAATGAAGTGAAGGTGATTCTTCATGGCAAGAAGGAACTGTTGAGTTTTACACATCCAGATGGCAAACCCAATGTGTTGCGCTTTTTGTTTTCGAAATGGACATTGAAAGAAGGGTGGGATAATCCTAATGTGTTTACAATCTGCAAATTACGTTCCAGTGGTTCTGAGACAAGCAAGTTGCAGGAGGTAGGTCGCGGACTTCGTTTACCTGTGGATAGTGCTGGTAATCGTATCAGCGACTCGTCGTTTATGCTCAACTATATCGTTGATTTCACAGAGAAGGACTTTGCCAACAAACTTGTGTCAGAAATAAATGGAGAGTTAGAGGCAGAACAACATGCTTCTCTCTCTATAACCAAGGAGGATATTGTCAAGGTGGCAGAACAGCGTCATGAAGATGTGAACCAATTCTTTATAGAACTGATGAAAAAAGGTTATGTCAATTTTGACTGGTCTGTCGTGCCCGAGAAGTTTGATGAGATGCTGATAGCATATCCGGAGTTTAAGGATTTGGAGGGTGGCGTGAATGCCAGTCGCATCATCAACCGCAATAGTAGCCGTAGCGATAAAATTCATGTTCGCAAGGTCAGGTTTGAAGAACTGAGAGAAATGTGGGCGCAGCTCAACCGTAAGTATGTGCTTTACTTCGACAAGCAGATTGACGGCAAAATAGAAGAAGCCTTGCCATCTATCATCAAGGACAAGCATATATTCTCGTCTCAGACTGTAGAATCGTCTCGTAGGATTCTTGATATCCATGAGGGAAGGGCTGTCGCTTTGGAAGGCTCTCATATAGAACTGACTTTGCAGAATCGTCACTATGGATATAATGAGTTTTTGAAACGTTCAGCAAGGTACACCAATATCCCTATCCATCTTTTACATAAGGCAATATGCCATGTCGCGAACACTGGAGAGAAAATTACAGGCGAGTTTTTTAACGATAGCTCGCTAACAAGATTGGTCAATGCTGTAGATGATTGGAAATGTGAACAGTTAATAGGAAATGTGCGCTATAAGCAAGCTGACTATCAAGCGAAAGAAACAAAGCTTACTCATGCTGATGGGAAGGTGAAGGATGATGTCGTTCAGGCATATATTGGCAATAAGAGTGCTGCGGGTATTCCTCCTTATAATTATCTTTATGATTCTTATGCTTATGATTCGGGCTTAGAACTCCAGAACATGAAAACGGAGATAGACGAGGTAATCGTGTATGGCAAGATACCTTCGCACAGTATCTGTATTCCTACGGTAGCTTCCAGCAACTACAGTCCTGACTTCATGTATGTAATCAAAAGAGCAGATGGTACAAAGGAGCTGAATGTAGTGATCGAGACGAAGGCTTATGACAAGGAGACGCATATCTCGCCAGATGAGGAAACGAAGATCTCCTGTGCCGAGGAGTTCTTCAAGGCTATGACTACGAGTGGATATACCGTCCGTTTTCGCAAACAGATCAATAGTACGGGCATCAAAAGTATCATCAATGAATTGATGAACAGTAATATCTAAAAAAATCTGTCCGAAGTCTTCGGACTACTGTGTAGGGTAGAGTGCTTGATCCTAAGGGGGACTTCTTTTGTTTTCGTTGTGGTGAATTTGATTTAATGATGCGCTTTATTAGGTTTTAATGATGCGCTTTATTAGGTTTTAATGATGCGCTTCGTTAGGTGTTAATGATGCGCTTCGTTAGGTGTTAATGATGCGCTTCGTTAGGTTGCGCTCTTTTTAAAGCAAATTTTTTACGCATAAAAAAAAGAAAGTAGGTCAAAAACGGCCTACTTTCTTTGAGTAATATCTTAAAGTTGATATGATTATACGATACCCTGAGCCATCATAGCCTTAGCTACCTTCAAGAAACCTGCTACGTTAGCACCCTTTACATAGTTAACGTAACCGTCAGCCTCTGTACCATACTTCACACAGTTAGCGTGAATGTCGTTCATGATGTCGTGGAGCTTAGCGTCAACTTCCTCACGAGACCACTTCAAACGCTCTGAGTTCTGGCTCATCTCAAGACCTGATACAGCAACACCACCAGCGTTGGCAGCCTTACCTGGAGCGTAGAGAATCTTAGCATCCTGGAATACCTTGATAGCCTCTGGAGTTGATGGCATGTTAGCACCCTCGCTGACTGCGATCACACCATTAGCGATGAGAGCCTTAGCAGCTTCCTCGTTGATCTCATTCTGAGTAGCAGATGGGAGAGCGATGTCTGCCTTCTCAAACCAAGGCTTAGCACCCTCTACATACTTCACGCCATATTTCTCAGCATACTCCTTGATACGACCGCGCTCTACGTTCTTGAGTTCCATGATGTAGTCGAGCTTCTCGCGATCGATACCATCTGGGTCGTAGATATAACCGTCAGAGTCTGAACATGTCACTGGTTTAGCACCCAACTCGATCAACTTCTCCATTGTGTATTGAGCAACGTTACCAGAACCAGATACCAAAACAGTCTTGCCCTTGATGTCGATGTTCTTTGTAGCGAGCATGTTGCAGAGGAAGTAAACGTTACCGTAACCTGTAGCCTCAGGACGGATACGAGAACCACCGAACTCCTGACCCTTACCAGTCAAGACACCCTGGAACTGGTGAGTCAACTTCTTGTACATACCGAAGAGGTAACCAACCTCACGGCCACCAACACCGATATCACCTGCTGGAACGTCCTCGTCTGGACCCATGTGACGGTAAAGCTCAGTCATGAAAGCCTGGCAGAAACGCATCACCTCGTTGTTACTCTTACCACGTGGAGAGAAGTCAGAACCACCCTTAGCACCACCCATTGGGAGAGTAGTCAAAGAGTTCTTGAATGTCTGCTCGAAAGCCAAGAACTTCAAGATGCTCAAGTTTACAGACTTGTGATAGCGAAGACCTCCCTTGTATGGGCCAATCACGTTGTTGTGCTGGATACGGTAACCCATGTTAGTCTGAACATTACCCTTATCATCTACCCATGATACACGGAACTCGATGACACGGTCTGGAATGCAAAGACGCTCGATGAGGTTTGCTTTCTCAAACTCAGGGTGCTTGTTGTACTCTTCCTCGATGGTACCAAGTACCTGACTAACTGCCTGAATGTATTCAGGCTCATTAGGGAATCTTCTCTGGAGATTCGCAATGACTTCTGATGCTTTCATAATCTTAATCTTTTATTGAGTTTAAAATTTTTATTTTCTTGTTTGCGATTGCAAAGGTAAAGAAAAAGATTGTAATAACAAACAAAAAGAAAGAAAAAATGATGTAAAAGTAGAAAAAAGTCACTTTTTTAACTTTTTGTAAGACGAAAAGGCCTATTTTTGTGTACGTACACCTTATTATATATAGGGAATGCCTAAATTTATATCTGTAGTGTATCGAATAGGATAGTAGGGTACCACTTTTATTTTTGCGTGGGCAGGGAAAAATTTGCGCCTGCCCACGCAGAAAAAAATCCTCGGCGAAAGGAAATTTCCTTCTGCCGAGGATTCTGATGTTTATGATAGGAAGTAAATTGTTACTTCTGTATCGTTATTTTACTTTTTAAAACCATTATTTCTTGATAACCTTCTTGGTCTTTCCGTCAGTTGTCTTCACAATGTAAACATTGCCAGAAGTCATACTGCTAACCTGCTGACCAGCGAGGTTGTAGATGGCGTTGATGCCGTTAGGGAGAGTAACGGTCTGAGGCTTGTTGATGCCGTTTACCAAACCAGGGAAGGTTACTGTACGAGTGACAAATGTTTTTAAGTCATTTGAAGTAACCGTAATTGTTACATATGTTGCTTCATCATCAGCTGTTATCTTCTTGGTTACGTAAGCACCTGCGCCTTCCGCTACAATGGTAAAATCTTCAGGTTTAACTTTCTTGTCGTATTTCTCTATGTTTATGTTTCCAGATTCATCAAAATCAGTCAATTCTTCATTGTTGAAAGAAACTGATTTAAAACCAGCATTATATACAAGTTCTACATCATCTACATAGAGAATGTCTGGATCCTTAGTGTTTTTGCTACCACCTCCAGGTTCTGCGCATGTAGAGATTGTAACAAGAGCAGCCTTAGGGGTTTCCTTATCCTTTGCGTATGTAAATGGAATGGAAATTTCTTGCCAAGCATCTTTTGTATCTGCTATTGTTTTATTCTCTGCACGTGCGATGATATTATCTTTGTAATCATCAACTTCTGGGTCTTGTACGTATTTCCCGTTTGTGAGAATAGCTTTGGCTGATGCTGTAACATAATTACTGTAAGTTTCAACTTTTCCCGACCAATTTTTAGCACTTCTTTCCCCCACATGATACTTTACGCTCATCTTAATAAAGTCTGGCTTATTAGTCAGCACTGCGTAGAATGGATTATTATCAACATCAAGGTCTGTTTTACTAAAATCAAGGAATGAGCAATTTTTTTTGTTTGAAGCAGACACGTCTCCTGCTTGAATGCGCCCCGTTGTAATGGTTCCGTTGGCAGAGACATTAAGAACGCTTGAGGATTTTATCATGACGGACTTAGTGCCTTCGCTGCTCTCTGGTTTGTCTTCTGACTCCCACGTACGCTGTCCTGCTGCTGATCCTGCTAACCAGCCTGCAAGGTTACCTTTATAGAAGGAATGCCATCCGATAGGCTCTTTGCTTTTTTCTGAAAAATCTTCAAATCCAGAGTTTGGTAATTGACTCATCTGGTTGGCATTGTTACCTAATTTCACACCCACAATCATGCTTCCTGCAAGTGGAATATTCAAAATTGCATTGAAATTTCCACCTTTGAGTTGACCTTTGAGAAGAATAGGAAGGTCGCCTAAACCAGGACCCATCCAATCTTCAACAGAAGCATCGTCACCCTGAGTGATTTGAATGGTTTGTTGGGTTTCCAAAGCGGTTACGTTTCCGCATTCTGTTGCTTCTACGTTCTCAATATGAATATTTCCAACTCCCATGTCACCCATAGCAAAGTTTTTGAGATCCATGGTGTATTTGCCATTGTCCTGCTTGGTGACAGATACTGTAACGTCTCCTGCAGGCATATCAACAGATCCACTGATGTTTATAGCCAGAGGACAAGTGTAATTTTCGGCAGATGCAGACATCAGTGCAAGTGCCAATGCTACTGAAGTAAATAATTTTTTCATATTTTCTTTGTTTAAATTAAGTTTTTATTTCAATTGATAAATCAAACCGATAGTTCCGTAGATAGGGTATAATGATTGATCTAATACTGTAAAGTTTTTCTTGAAGATTTCTGAAAGACCCCATGTCAGACCAGCATAACCTCCCCATCGTTTTGAAAAGTACCAATCTGCACCTACGTCTATGCCGAATTGCCAGTTGCGCATATCTCCAGAAAAATCGTATTCCCCACGTTCGCCATCTGTGTTACCAAGTTCAACTTTCATTCCCGTTGGATCACCTTGACGCAAATAGCCATCATAGGCATATCCGTCAAATTTATGTGAGGTGACATAAGAGAAATATGGACCTAACTTGATTCTTACCTTTTCAGATATATCATAGGTTGCTTGTACTGGTATTGTTGCCAAACTTTGATCTACTTTAGTAACTACATTTCCAGTGAACATACCTTCCAATTCTCTGTCGCCACATTTCATTTTCATGTGGTAATTCTTAACGCCAGCATCTGTTTTCATGCCTTTATTTTCAAAGTGGAGACCAAACATAATTCCCCAACTGTCATTGAAAGGGTGGAAAGCGTCGAAACCTAATATAAAATTAGGACGAACAGAATAGCTATGAAGGGTGCGAATAGTAGCAGGCATTCCTATAGGAGCTGTTCCTCCCAAATTGTAGCCACCTCTTACGTAGTAACTGTAGTTTCTTAGGAGACTGTTACTTTTTACCTCTCCGTATTGATTCGTCCAACCAAAAGTTGGCGTATTTGCTGCTGTTATGAGCAGAATTGATAATATTGAAATTTTGTTCATCTTATTCATCTCCCTTTTCACATGTTATACGGAATTTATCAACATATAAGGTGCTGCCTATGGCTCCCATGAATGATGCTCCATCCACACTGGATGAACATACAATAGCTAAACTATAGCCCATGTTCTTGAGTTTCTCCATGTCGATTTCCTTTCTTTTTTCAAACGCTAAGTCAAAATGAGTCCATTCTGGTGTGTTATCAATGTCTGGCACCTTTGCAATGGCTACTATTTGCTCACTTGTTTGTACGTTGCTTCCATCAAGAAAGATAGCTTCTCCTTCCGCATTATGATTGTCGTAAAGTACAGCATAGATGGTACCATAATCCAATTTGCCCTCTACAACTTTCTTCTTTTTGTCGGTAAATTTATTACCTCTTTGGTATTTGTAATAGCCGCTGAATCTGATAGGTAAGAAACTGACAGGAATACCAAATTGAGTAGTTTTCATTGCATCCTTCATGGCTTGAGATGCGTCGAACTTACCTAAAAATAAGTTGCCTGCTGCAATAGGCATTTTGTACATCATTCCGAATCCACCAGTGTCGCTTGTCGTTAGTTTAACGCAAGCAGTACCATCCAGTGTGCCTTCTGAACCTGCAGGAATAGGAACTGTAGGGTAGGTGTTTGGTTTGGCTGTGTTTCCTACGCTTAAGTTGTATCCAGGATTACCTGTTGCCCAATTGTTGGCTCTTGTTCCGTCATCGTTTTTGTCGCTCCATACATAATATTTATTCACAGGTTTAACCTCATTGAGGAAATACTCCTCAAAGTCATATTTCATTTCTTCGTAAAAAACAGGTGGAAATGAAAATGATACGGAATAAGAACGATTCCATTCTCCATCCTGCGAAGTAACCTTATATATAATAGGACCATTAGTAAAATCATGTACAGAACCATTTTCGGGTGTAATCTTTGCACCTTCAGTTAGTCTGAATAATGGTGCCATATTACTTATGTCTGTATGTCTTTTTACGTTGAAAGTTATGTCTTGTTCGTTGGAGAGAACCTTTACGATAGTGTCTGTGTAATTAGCGAACATTTCCAACGGATTATCCACATGAATATATGCCTGCTCAATATCGCACTCTGCGTTAAGAGGCTCATCCTTGAAACAAGAGGTGAGGGTAGCGCTGCCAATCATAGCAGCGGCCATCAATTTAAAATATTTCATAAACTATTAATATAATCTTTTTTACCGGGTGCAAAGTTACGACGAAAACTTGTAACTTCCAAATGTTTTTCCCTTAAAATGCATATTTGTTCTCTTTTTGGTATAAAAAAAAGGCTAAGTGGAAATTTAGTGGGGATAAGTAGGGCCATCAATGTTGTCATAAGTGGGATGGTTTTAAGGGCTACATAACCAACCCAGAGCACGATGCCGAAAATGTCATTGCTGAATATCATTGGCAATAGGAGTAAGCTTCATTGGCAATAGAAGTAAGCTTCATTGTCAATAGGAGTAAGCTTCATTGGCAATAGAAGTAAGCTTCGATGGCGATTGATATTATGATATAAAAAATCCCCGATTCCGAAGAACCGGGGATAAAATATTTTGCATTGTTATTGAATGCGATTCAAATTGAAGCGAAAGGCTAATGATTAAGCCTTACCCTCCATCTGAGCCTTCAACTTAGCAAGTGCGTCGATATCACCGAGTGAAGTACCTGCTGCTACGTTGTTGATAGCTGCAGCCTCATTCTTGCGACCTGCGTTGTTGTGCTTGCGTGGAGCTGCTGGCTTAACATCGTCCTTGCCCTCCTCGAATGTACGAGAGTGAGAGAGGATGATACGCTTTGTCTCCTTAACGAACTCGATAACCTTGAAGTCGAGCTCTTCGCCCTTCTTAGCCATTGAGCCATCCTCCTTAGTGAGGTGCTTTGGAGTTGCGAAGCCTTCGCCACCCTCAGCGAGAGCAACTACAGCGCCCTTATCCATCATCTCAGTAATGGTACCCTTGTGGATAGAACCTGGAGTATAGATTGCCTCGTACTCATCCCATGGGTTAGCCTCCAACTGCTTGTGGCCAAGGCTCAAACGACGGTTCTCCTTGTCGATCTCGAGAACTACTACGTCGATGTCAGCGCCTACTGTTGTGAACTCAGATGGGTGCTTAACCTTCTTAGTCCAAGAAAGGTCGGAGATGTGGATCAAACCATCAACACCTTCCTCGAGCTCTACGAAGATACCGAAGTTAGTGAAGTTGCGAACCTTAGCGGTGTGCTTGCTACCTACAGGGTACTTAACCTCGATGGTCTCCCATGGGTCTTCCTTCAACTGCTTGATACCAAGGCTCATCTTACGCTCAGCGCGGTCGAGTGTCAAGATAACAGCCTCAACCTCGTCACCTACCTTCATGAAGTCCTGAGCAGAACGCAAGTGCTGGCTCCAAGACATCTCAGATACGTGGATAAGACCCTCTACACCAGGAGCAATCTCTACGAATGCACCGTAATCAGCCATAACGACTACCTTACCCTTAACGTGGTCACCAACCTTCAAGTTAGCATCCAAAGCATCCCATGGGTGTGGAGTCAACTGCTTCAAACCAAGAGCGATACGCTTCTTCTCCTCATCGAAGTCGAGAATAACAACGTTGATCTTCTGGTCGAGTGTTACAACCTCGTGTGGATCGCTTACGCGGCCCCAAGAGAGGTCTGTGATGTGAATCAAACCATCTACGCCGCCGAGGTCAACGAATACACCGTAAGAAGTGATGTTCTTAACAGTACCTTCGAGAATCTGACCCTTCTCGAGCTTACCGATGATTTCTTTACGCTGCTGCTCCAACTCCTGCTCGATGAGAGCCTTGTGAGATACAACAACGTTGCGGAACTCCTGGTTGATCTTTACAACCTTGAACTCCATTGTCTTGCCTACGAATACGTCGTAGTCGCGTATAGGGTGAACGTCGATCTGGCTTCCTGGCAAGAAAGCTTCGATACCGAAAACGTCAACAATCATACCGCCCTTAGTGCGGCACTTGATATAACCCTGGATAACTTCCTCGTTCTCAAGAGCCTCGTTAACACGCTCCCAAGACTTGCTCAAGCGAGCCTTCTTGTGAGAGAGAACCAACTGACCCTTAACGTCTTCCTGGTTTTCTACATAAACCTCAACCTTGTCACCTACCTTCAAGTCTGGGTTGTAACGGAATTCAGAAGCTGGGATAATACCGTCGCTCTTGTAACCGATGTTTACGATAACCTCTTTCTTATCAACAGAGATTACAGTACCCTCTACAACCTGATGCTCAGTTACTTTGTTAAGGGTTTCGTCATAGGCCTTCTCGAGGTCCTCTTTGCTGACGTTTGCGCTGCCGCCATTCTCAAACTCGTCCCAATTGAAGTCGTCCAATGGCTTTACGTTCTTTAAATCTGACATAAAATTAAATAAAAAATTAAAAATTAATAAAGTTAGACTTTATGTGAATTATATAAATCGGGCGCAAAATTACTCATTTTTGGCGGAATAACCCAATTTAAAGAGATGTAAATGCAGAGATTTATTGTATTTTAACATTTTTGGGCTATAAAATGAGGTTATTTCCTATTTTACCTTATTATATATATGAAATATACTCTATAAAAACTGCTTGGGTGCAGATGCTAATTGATGATAGATAGATAGTTGATGGGCGTAGAAGGAATATTGTTGCTGCTTAAGGCAATATTTCTTCCAAGTTAGCGTTTTATAATAGATGGAAAATAAAGAAAAAGAAGATAGCTACTCTCATATTCTCAAATACACTGGCATTCTTGGCGGTGTACAGGGACTTAGTGTGCTTGTTGGTATTGTACGCAACAAGTTCGCTGCTTTGTTCTTGGGGCCAAATGGTATGGGAATGGTCTCTCTGTTGAATTCCACTATCAATATGATGGTTTCTGCTACTTCTTTTGGTATTCCTACAAGCGCAGTGTACGAAATATCAGAGAATTATGACCGTGCTCCTAAACAATTACTTGAATCTATCAAGCTGATTCGCTCGTGGGTACTTCTGACTGCTGTTTTGGGCGTGCTGGTGTGTGTATGTTTAGGACCACTTTTCAATAACTGGACTTTTACTTGGGGTAATCATACGCTTCATTACATGTTATTGGCACCAACGGTTGGATTGACTATTCTTGTTGGCGGGGAAATGGCCGTGCTGAAGGCTACCCGTCAATTGAAGGCTTTGGCCTATTCTTCTCTTTATGTTGTTGCAGCGTCTTTGATCATATCTGCTCCTGTATATTATCTGTGGGGACAGGCGGGAATCGTCTTCGTGCTAAACTTTCAAGCGTTTGTTCAATTGGTGTGCGTAATGCGCTATTCTTTAAGGTATTATCCTTATTTAATATCATTAAGACGTAGCTATTTGAAGTCTGGTGTTCATGTCATCAGATTAGGAATTGCGTTTGTTCTCTCCGGTGTCATCAATAGTGGCGCTGAGTTCTTGGTACGCACCTATCTTAATAATGTGGGAGATTTGGAAGAGGTGGGTCTGTTTAATGCCTGTTCTACGCTGGTATTGGTGTATGGTGGTCTCGTTTTCTCTGCTATGGAGTCTGATTATTATCCGAGATTATCGTGTATTAAAGGAAAGGGAAGTGAACTGAATGCCTGTGTTAACCGACAGATAGAGGTGAATACGCTTCTGATATCTCCTTTTATCATCATGCTGATTTTTGGTTTGCCTATTTTGATTCCTCTGCTTTACGATAATAGTTTTATGGGCATTCTTCTGATGGCGCAATTTGCTGCAGTCAGCATGTTGTTCCGTGCCGTGTATCTTCCTATAGAATATCTTCCGTTATCCAAAGGGCAGTCTTTTGTGTTCTTGGGGCAGGAGACTTTTGCCGTAGTGCTTCTTTTTGTTTTTGAGATTATTGGTTTCAATTTATATGGTCTTACGGGCATGGGAATTGGCATTGTTCTTGCATATTTTGTGGAGGCCATAGCTGTGTGTATCTTTAGCAGGATTTATTATTCTATGGCAATTTCTAAAAGTGCTTACCTCTATATGGGTATTGAAACGTTGTTTTGTCTTTTTGCATTGACTGTCGTTGTTTCGGTAGATTTGAACTTCTATTATTGGCTGGCTGCTTTCGTCTTTTCTGCGATGAATGTTTGTTTCAGTTTGTACATCATCAAAACCAAGACGCATCTTATTGAAAAAATAATGGCACGGTTGAAACGATAAAGGGGCGATATTGCTAACCGTATGTGGCAAAAGTGTAACAAAATACTCGTAAATTATTACTTTTCCGTTAAAACCGGTAAAAAAATCCATTCGAGTTGTCGTTATATTGAGAATAATTGTTATCTTTGCGTTCGAAATGTAAAGATTATAGTTATGACATTAGTCATTGTAGGCATATTTTTGATTGGTTGTCTCCTCATTGCGACGGAGAATGTTACCAAAGTTAACCGTGCTGCCGTTGCGATTTTCGCAGGAACGGTAGGATGGGTACTCTATATTTGCTTTGGTATGGACTTCGTGACCAGTCAGCATGCGTATGAATTTTCTAACTATCTGCATGCCGATGAATGGAATATTATTCCTGACAATAGTGTTGCTGTCAAGAATTTCATTTCACGCTTTGTCTTTCTGCCATACGTGGGAAGAGCGGCTGAAATCGTACTCTTCCTTTTATCAACTATGACTATTGTTGAGATCTTGAATAATAATGGTTGCTTTGATTTTATCAGCCAACTTTTGCGTACCCGTAAAAGCAAGAAAATGCTGTGGACTTTGGCAATTGTTACCTTTATTATATCTGCCAATCTTGATAATCTCACGACTACTGTGATGATGCTTACGATTATGCATGGCATTATCCCGAGTCGTCGTCAGCGTATGTTTTATGGCAGTGCTATATTGCTGGCTGCCAATTGCGGTGGTGCTTTGACTGTGATTGGAAATCCTGAAGGTCTGGTGCTTTGGAATGGAGGTTTGGTTACGGCTACAGCTTTCTCTATGGCGTTGTTTTTGCCTTGTCTGGCAGCCTGGCTGATTCCTACTTATATGATTTCCAGACAGTTGCCGGAAAGGGTAGAAACGGAGTGGATTGTGATGCCCTACAGAGGCGATGATACTCGTCTGAATGTCTGGCAGCGCCTCGTGATGCTTTTTGTGGGTATAGGTGGATTATGGTTTATTCCTACATTCCATAATATTACGAAACTGAGTCCATTCTTGGGTGCACTCTGTGTTCTCGCTATTTTGTGGGTGGTAAATGAGATTTTCAACCGTAAGCTCATGAATATGGATGCCATGGTGGATCGTCGTACACCTCGTGTGTTGCAGTATGGAGTCATTCAGATGATTCTTTTTGTAATGGGAATCATGATGGCGGTTGCTGTGGTGAAGGAAACTGGTGCTTTCAATGCGCTGACTGAGTATCTGGGTGTGGATGAACAGAATCCGAGTGTGTGGACACATGGTGTGGTGGCAGGTGTTATCAGTACTGTTTTGGATAATTTCGCTACAGCCATCAATTTCTTCTCTTTGCCTGATCTTCCTTTGCAGAATGAATTGTTGGAAGGGATGACAGATTACAGTTGCAATGGCTTGTATTGGCAGGTGATTGCTTATTGTGTCATGGCAGGTGGAAATGTGTTGGGTATCGGTACGGTAAGTGGACTGGCTCTGATGAAAATGGAGCGGATGCGCATTACTTGGTTCTTCCGTAATGTTGGTTGGAAGGCTCTTTTGGGTGGCGTTATTGGACTTGCCATCCTCTGGCTCTCACACAATCTTGTTTCGGGAGCTACGTGTTTGTTGATTTAAAGAATTTATCCTTATTCTTATATTTTGATAAAAGAGTATTCTTATACTCTGGAAAATGAGAATAAAAATATGAAAAGCATTCACATTGCGTGAAAGGCACGTAATCAGAATAAAACTGAATATAAATTCAGATAAAACTAATTCAGAATAAACATATAATAATATAATAAGGTATATAGTTATGGCAAAGATTAAAACTATAGGTATTTTGACCTCAGGAGGTGATGCTCCAGGAATGAATGCAGCTATCCGTGCGGTAACTCGTTCTGCAATTTACAATGGTTTCAACGTAAAGGGTATCTATCGTGGTTATGATGGTCTTATCAATGATGAGATCAAGACTTTTACCACAGAAAATGTGAGTGGTATCATCGGTACAGGTGGTACTATGCTGAAAACAGCTCGTTCTAAGGAATTTATGACAGAAGAAGGTCGTCAGAAGGCTTTCGAGACCATTCAGAAAGAAGAAATAGATGCCCTTGTGGTTATCGGTGGTAATGGTTCGCTGACTGGTGCGATGAATTTCGCCCGCGAATTTGATGTTTGCTGCATTGGCCTCCCTGGTACTATCGATAATGACCTTTATGGAACAGATAATACAATCGGTTATGATACTACCATGAATACAATCGTGGAATGTGTGGACCGTATCCGTGATACCGCCCAGAGCCATGAGCGTATTTTCTTCATTGAGGTAATGGGACGTGATGCTGGTTTCCTGGCACAGAACAGTGCTATTGCAAGTGGTGCAGAGGCTGCTATCATTCCTGAAGACAGTACGGATGTTGACCAGTTGGCTCAGTTTATGGAGCGTGGTATCCGTAAATCTAAGAAGAGTTGTATCGTTATCGTCTCTGAAAGTCCTAAGTGTGGTGCACTCTACTATGCAGACCGTGTACGCAAGGAGTTCCCAGAGTTTGATGTGCGTGTTTCTATCTTAGGTCACTTGCAGCGTGGCGGTCGTCCTTCTGCCCGTGACAGAATCCTTGCTTCCCGTACAGGTTGTGGTGCTATAGAAGCCATCATACAGGGACAGAGAAATGTCATGATTGGTGTGCGTAATAATGAGGTTGTTTATGTTCCATTGTCAGAAGCTATCCGCTCAGACAAACCATTTGACCGTAAATTGATCAAGGTGCTTGATGAATTGAGCATCTAAACTTGATGATATCAAAGCCGAATGTTGAGTGTGGGTTTCTGAAAAGAAATCAGAAAAAACACTCAACATTCATGTTTTTGGGGATCAGTGTAAAAGTAAAAATGATTTAAACGGCACTAAAAATGGTTTAAAGGAGAATTAAACTTCATTTTTATTTGGAGTTTTCTTAAATTGTTGTTACTTTTGCAGAGTCGTTAAATAAGATAACAACTATAATAATAAATAAATTTAAACTTATAGCTTATGTCACAAATTAACGGACGCATTTCGCAGATTATCGGTCCTGTTATCGACGTTTATTTCGATATCAAGGGCGAGAACCCTGAGAAGGTGCTTCCAAAGATTCATGAAGCTCTAAAGGTGCAACGTCCTGACGGACGCGAATTGGTCATCGAGGTGCAGCAGCATATCGGTGAGGACACAGTACGTTGTGTCGCTATGGACAACACCGATGGCTTGCAGCGTGGCTTGGAGGTTGTCTCTACGGGCAGCCCAATCGTGATGCCTG
>OBCI01000031.1_pt1 | contig 50712 bp, 32 predicted proteins | sample 1495881 | NCBI WGS metagenome assembly OBCI01 (sample SAMN03418262, study PRJEB22391) | human gut metagenome | biome: human-gut; feature: organic feature; material: feces | host: Homo sapiens | place: Tanzania | collected 2013-01 | reverse complement strand
AGCAAGAGGTTCTTGTATTCACCCACCAATTCACGATGAGTGCCCTTGGGAACGAGATGCTCCACAGATTGTTTCCTGCCTTCCGAATCTTCGAATATGCGCAGTCCGCAATAGCAACAGATTCCGCCTTGCTCCTCGTACATCTGGTGCTTTAAGTCCCATAAGTGGGGAATTACCTGGATGTCTCGCACCATCTTCCAAAGTTTGCGTCCTGTTAATCCGGGATATACGTTCGGGTTGAGAAGACTCTGCTCGTCCAACTGCTGAGCTTGCAGCTCTGCTTCGTGACGGCGAACTACTTCTGTCGAATAATCTTTTCTTATGAGTCTCATCTTCCTATGATTTCCAAACGTTTGATAATGGCACGAAGGCGTACAAGTTCTGGCTGTGACGGTTCGGTTTCCTTTTCAAGGTCTGAAAGCAATGCCTTGGCTTTCTTGAGATCTTTTGCGGATACACAGTCCTCAATAGCTCGAATTTGTTCCATCACTGCTGATGTGCGGTTGCTTGCTCCCATATTTTCTGCCATAAGACTATTGGCATCGATTCCGTATGTGCGGTGAACGCTGAGGGTTCGCATACCATCATCTACGTGCATGCTATACACGATGTTCTCAGGTTTGTTCTCTACTCCAGACAGAACCAATGGCGAATGGGTGCTGATGATAAACTGTACTCTCGGAAATGTTTTACGGAATCGTGCAAGAACTGACTGCTCCAACTCGGGATGCAAGTGGAGGTCTATCTCGTCAATCACCACAATACCGGCAAGGTCGGTTGTACTTCCGTTGCTCAGAACGAATGAACGATATGCAATATCAAGTACCATGAAGAACAGACGCTTGTAACCTGCAGAAAGCTTGATAAACGATGGATTACTTCCGTCACGTGTCTGTAGGCAAAGTCAGACAGACTACCAAATGATTTCAAGTTTTTTAATAATAATAAAGGAGATATTTGTCAGTTACAAGGATTTTTCGTACTTTTGCAGACAAAGAAAGCGGCTTATTTTACATAAATTTCCTCTCGATAATACAAATATCAAATAAAAGGAAGAGTGGATAGAAAGAGAATAAAGAAGCAACCAGATGCAAACGATTTGTGCAATCGTTTGCATCTACTCGTTAAGTTGTTTCTTTAGGTACATCTTTAGGTACTTTAACTTGAAAGACTTGAAGAAGATAGTTTTTCCGTATAATTTTGCACAGACGAAACTGTAAAGATTATGGCGAAAAAGAGAATTAAAACAAAAGCGAAGGAACCCATCAAGATTTGGGTGAAACCTTTGAAGAATGGCAACAAGGCTATCTATCTCCGTACTTATCAAGCTGGAAGCAAGGGTAGGGGCTATACCTATGAGCGGTTGAAGGGATTGTTGCTGGTAGATGACAAAAGGGGAAGTGACAAGGAAGCAAAGGCAAAGAATGAAGCTACTTTGCGCACTGCCATCCTCATCCGATGTGAGCGAATCAAAGAGTGGAGTATGAGCCACGGTAACTATCAGCGAGAGATGAAGACCAAGGATATGCTCTTAAAAGACTGGATGTTGCTATATGCAGACCAAAAAAGACAGCAAGGACAGAGTGGCAGTCATGCTGCCAACATCCAGCATACCCTCTTGCATTTGATAAGATACAAGGGTGAGAATATCCGCATGGCACAACTGGACAAGACGTATTGTGAAGGTTGGGTGCAGTATCTGGCTCATGCCAAGACCATTGGTACGGATGTGCCCATGCGGGGCGAACATCATGAGAAAGATTTGGCTAAGGGTACAGCCAGACTCTATTTCAACACGTTTGTTACCGTATTGAATGAGGCTGTGAGAGAAGGCATCATACCCAAGAATCCCACTAAACTATTAAAGAAAGAAGAACGCAAAATGCTCAGCAAGCAAGAGAGTAAGCGTTGTTATCTCAGCATAGAGGAAATCAAATTACTGATGGTTACGCCGTGCAAGGCTGATACCGTGAAATGCGCCTTCCTCTTTGCTTGTTTCTGTGGCTTGCGCCTTAGTGATGTAAGGTCGTTGCGATGGGCTGATATCGGGAAGGGTACAGAGGGATACTATATTAGCAAGCAGATGGTGAAGAGTCGCCATGTGGTGACGATACCCTTGTCGGAGAATGCCTTGGCATGGATGCCTGCAAGGGGACAGGCTAGGGTAGAAGACAAGGTCTTTTCGTTGCCATCGTATTTCTCTGTCAATTACCGAATGAAGCAATGGGCTAGGGAGGCGGGCATTGAAAAGCCTGTAACCTTTCATGTCTCTCGCCACACCTTTGCCACCACCTTGCTGACGATGGGAGTGGACCTCTATACCACCAGCAAACTGTTGGGTCATCAAAACATCACGACCACGCAAGTATATGCTGAGATAGTGAACCGAAAAAAGGTGGAGGCGGTGAGTCTTTTAGACCAAATCAAGCCTCTTTAGGTACGCTTTTAGGTACATGAGGCATTCGAAACCCTTCTAGGTAAAGGCTAGTTGCAGACTTAAAAATCAAGCAAATGATGAAGCAGGTAAAAATTAAATTGCCTCTCAGAGCGTTGACCCTTGCAAGTGGTCTTCTCCTGACAGCGAGTTCCTTTGCACAATCTGGTGCTATTAAGGGACAAGTGAAAGATGCTTCTGGTGAGCCTGTCATGGGTGCTACCATTACAGTCAACGGTAAAGCAGTGGGCATTACCGACATGGATGGTAACTTCTCTGTTGATGCAGCTCCTGGTACTAACCTTACATTTACATACCTCGGTATGACTCCACAGACCGTTAAGGCATCTAACGGCATGAACATCACAATGACAGATGACTCAAAATCCTTGAACGAAGTCGTAGTCATTGGTTATGGTGCTGTTAAGAAGTCAGACTTGACTGGTTCTGTTGCAGCTATCAAGCCAGACTCAAAGAATAAAGGTGTTGTTATCAACCCTGAAGACATGTTGGCTGGTAAAGTTGCAGGTGTAAGCGTAACAAGTCAAAGTGGTGAGCCTGGTATTGCTTCACAGATTCGCGTACGTGGTGGTTCATCTTTGAATGCCAGCAACAACCCACTTATCGTAGTTGATGGTATTCCTATGGACAACAATTCTGTGGGTGGAACTGGTTCAAATGTCCTCGCACAGATTAATCCACAAGATATTGAGTCTTTCAATATTTTGAAGGATGCTTCAGCAACAGCTATCTATGGTTCTCGTGGTTCTAATGGTGTCATCATTATTACTACGAAGAAAGGTCATAAGGGACAAGCTCCTCAGGTATCATACGCAGGAAGCGTAACCTTGAGCATGAAAAAGAAAACACATGACATGATGAACGGCGACCAATATCGTGAAATGGTTACCAATCTGTTTGGTGAAGGCTCAGAACAAGTAAATGCACTCGGTACAGCAGACACAGACTGGCAGGACTTGATATATCGTGAGGCTTGGAGTCACGATCACAACGTAACTGTTTCTGGTTCTGTCAAAGACGTTCTTCCTTATCGTGTATCTCTCGGCTATACAAGTCAAGATGGTATCTTAAAGACTTCAAATTACAACCGTTATACTGCAGCTGTCAATTTGAATCCATCATTCTTCAAGGATCATTTGACATTGAACATCAATGCCAAGGGTATGTACTCCAATTCACGAAAGGCCAGTAATGACGCTATTGGTGCAGCAGTAAGCATGGACCCAACACAGGATCCATACAATTTCACTTCTAAGCGTGACCTTGAGATGTTGGGTGCAAATAAAGACCAGACTCTCAAAAACTTTGGTGGATACTTCGAGTGGTTAACTTCTGGTGCAACTTTGAAAGATAACGTTTGGCCATACACTAAGTTTAGCGATGCTACCAGCAACCCATTGGCATTATTGAATCTTCAGAACTACAAAGAAAAGATGAAGACATTCATTGGTAGTGCCGACATTGACTATAAAGTTCACGGATTTGAGGATTTGCGTTTGCATGCAACTCTCGGTTTGGAATTTGCGAAAGGTAGCGAAGACCAGAACCAGCCAAACTCTAACCCAGGAAATATGTATTATGGTGGCATCACTGACAACTCTAAGTTAAAGAGAGACCAATTGTTTAGCTGCTATGCACAATATTATCATGATTTCAACAAGGATCAGCATTTTGATATCATGGCGGGTTATGAGTATCAGCACTCATATTTCAGCTACAACAATAGTTGGAAACAATATTATCCAGAAACAGCAGGTGACAATGCTGGCAAATTGTTCAAAGATGGACCAGATGTTGATAAATTTGAGAACTACTTGGTTTCATTCTTCGGTCGTGCCAACTATATCTTGATGAACAGATATTACCTTACTGCAACATTGCGTGATGACGGTTCTTCTCGTTTCAAGAACCATTGGGGCTTATTCCCTTCATTTGCATTTGCATGGAAGATTAACGATGAGAATGAATGGAAAAAGATTAAGTGGTTATCAGACTTGAAACTCCGTCTCGGTTATGGTGTAACAGGTCAGCAGGATGGTATCGACAACTACCTTTGGGTTCCTCAATACAAGAAAGGTCAGAACTTCGGTAGATATCCTATCCTTGGCGATGGTACTATCTACACTCCAAAATACTATAATGAGGATTTGGAATGGGAAACAACCACAACCTACAACATCGGACTTGACTGGGGTATTTTCGACCAGCGATTAAGCGGAAATGTCGATTGGTATTATAGAAAGACCACCAACTTGATCAACAATGCACCAGTTGCTTCTTTGTCAGGTTTTGCAGATTCAGGTATCCAGAACATTGGTTCGCTGAGAAATACAGGTGTTGAAGTTGCCCTCAATTGGAGAGCCATCCAGACTAAGGATTGGTATTGGACTATCAGCTATAACTTCACCTACAATGACAACAAGATTACAGACTTGAGTGGAGTTTCTGATACAGGTAAGCCTGTAAAAGCAGGTGACAATATTGACCAGTCAAACCAAGTCTTGGCACATCAGACCGGTTATGCTGCTAATTCATTCTATGTATATCAGCAAGTTTACGACAAGAACGGTAACCCTATCGAGAATTGCGTAGTTGACCGCAATGGCGACGGCAAGATTACAGATGACGACCGTTATCTCTACAAGAATATCATGGCGCCAATCACCATGGGCTTGTCATCTCGCTTAGAATACAAGAACTGGGACTTCAGTTTCTCTCTCCGTGCAAACATTGGAAACTATGTATTCAACAACTTTGCACAGGCAAACCGTTTGACAACAGCCAACTCAATTTGGGCTCAAAGTGCATACTTGCCAAATCGTCCAGTCAACAGTCTCTGTTGGAAGTCTGACAATGATGCATCCAAGATGACCGATTATTTCGTTCAGAATGCTTCATTCCTCAAATGTGACAACATCACATTAGGTTATAGCTTCAACAACCTCTTCAAGAGTGGCAGTTGGAAAGGTATTGGCGGTCGCATTTATGCAACTGCATCCAATGTATTTACAATTACTAAGTATGATGGAATCGACCCTGAGGTATATAATGGTATCGACAACAACCTCTACCCACGTCCAATTTCATTCATATTGGGTGTTAACTTGAATTTCTAACAATTTTAGAAGGAATTAGATCATGAAAAGATATATTATGAAAGCAATAGCACCAGCTATGTTTGGATTGCTATCTTGCGGATTAGTTTCTTGCGTGAACGACCTTGACACTGCTCCTATCAGTCCTAAGATTGATACAGAGGTAAGCAACGATGGTCTGTTCAACAAGTGTTATGCAAACTTTGCCATTGCAGGTAATGGTAGCTCAGCAAGCGGTGATGACGATTGTGACGTTAAGGGTTACAATGATGCAGGTATGACAGGTCTTGTACGTTTGATGTGGAACGTCAATGAGTTACCAACTGACGAGGCAATATGCAGTTGGGGTGACAATGGTGTTCCTGCCTTAAACTTCAATACATACGATAATGCAAATGGTATGACGAAGGCATACTTCGCACGATTAACTTTGGGTATATCAAGCTGCAACCAATATCTCAAAGTTGCAGGAGGAGAAGATGCTACAAAGTCTGCAGAAATTCGTTTCTTGCGTGCCATGCAATACTACTTGCTCATGGATGCATTTGGAAATGTACCATTCTCTGAGAATGTAGAGAAGCCTGTACAAATGTCTCGTAAAGACATGTATGAATGGCTTGTCAATGAATTGACCAACAATGTAGAGCCAAACCTCTCTGCACCTCAAGCTAAGACTTCAGCCCAAGCTGGTTATGGACGTGTTGACAAGGCAGCCTGCTGGATGCTCCTCGCCCGTCTATACCTCAATGCAGAGGCTTACACAGGTAAAGCAGAATGGTCTAAAGCTAAGGATTATGCCAAGAAAGTCATGACTTCTGGATATGAATTGAACATGAACGGAAAAGGCAAGTGGAGTGCTTATCAGATGTTGTTCATGGCTGATAATGGAGAAACAAACGCAGCAAAAGAATGCTTGTTCCCAATTATTCAGAATACAGAAAAAGTTGTGAGCTATGGTAACTCATTCTTCCTTACAGCTTCAACATTCAATGGAGATATGCATGCTAACTCAGATGACTTGGATGGTACAAATGGTTGCGTATCTGCTCAATGGGCAGGTAACCGTGCACGCCCTGAGTTAATTAAGAAATTCTTCCCGAACTCAACTGCTCCAGAAGTTCCTTCATACGAGATGACTACCGCAGCCAAAGATGATCGTGCGATATTCTGTGGTGAGAAGAGAAATTCTGTTGATATCAATAACTACACAGAGTTTAAGGATGGTTATGGTGTGTGCAAGTTCATCAACTATTTCGCTACTGATGGTAAGAGCAGCTACAACCCTGCGTTTTCTGATGCAGACTATTTCTTCTTGCGTGTAGCAGAAGCATATCTCACATACGCAGAAGCAGATGCTCGCTTGAACGGCAACAATACCACAGCTGACGGTACAGAGGCTATCAACAAACTTCGCAAACGTGCAAATGCAACAACTCGTGAAGGAAGCTATTCTCTCAACGAGATATGTGATGAGTGGAGCCGCGAATTCTATTTCGAAGGTATCCGTCGTACTACGCTTGTCCGTTTCAACCGTTTTGGTGGAAATACAGATTACACCTGGCAATGGAAGGGTGGTGAAAAAGCTGGTAAAAGCTTCGATGCAACCAAGAATATCTTTGCTATCCCTGTAAACGAATTACAGAGTAACGGCAACTTGAAACAGAACCCTGGATATTAATTCTTTAAAGAGAAAATAAACATGAAACATATATTTAAATCAGCCTTGCTGCTACTCATGACTGTCAGTCTGTTTGCAGCTTGCGACGACGATCATGATTCAAATCCAACGCTTACAGCGCCTACTGAATTCAGATTGAATACTCCAGCATTAGCTAATGTCCCTATCGACTTAGCTAAATCACAGACCGTCGAATTGACTTGTTCGCAGCCAAACTATGGCTTTACTGCAAGTACACAATACACCATCCAAGTTTCCCTTAGCCCAGACATGAGCGATGCGGTAGAACTTGATGATAAGCCAACAAAAGCCAAGCTTGATATTGATGCTGCTACATTAGCAAGCACATTAACAAACATGGAGATTGCAAAAGGAAAAGAAGAAACAGACTTTCCAATGGATATTGCAGCATATTTCCGCGTAAAAGCGCAGATGCTCACAAGTGAAGGTAATGCTATAGAGGGAACTGAGATTCTTTCAAATATCGTTTCTCTCAACAAGATTCATCTGCTCTACTCTTTGCCACCTGTAACAACACCAGACCATGTATATGCAATAGGAAACTTCTGCAGTTGGGACTGGGGCAATTGCTACGACATGGTTAAAGTATATAGTGCAGAGAACATATTCTGGCGTCTTATGTATATTGATGAGAGTGGTTTCAAGATTAATACTGCAACCTCATGGAATGGTGGAGAATTAGGTTATGATGGTGTCACTATCTCAGGTGACTGCAAAGACGATATCACAAAAACAAGTGATGGTAATATCGCTTCTAAGACCCCAGGATGGTACCTCGTAATCGTTACAACTTCAGTTTCAGGTCGTAACATTGTATATGATGTACAGGTCAACAAGCCTAAGGTATACCTCTTAGGTGCTGCTGCACCAGAAGGCTGGGAAGAAGACGTAGAAAGCGCATTGTTTGAAGTTCCAACAACTGCTGATGGTAAATTTGTATCTCCTGCTTTCGTAGCTGACATTCCAGAAGGTGATGATAGCGGTCTTCGTGCATACGTTAGAATACCAAACCACGATTGGTGGCATTCAGAATTTATGGTATTAAACAAGAAGATTGAATATCGTGCAACAGGTGGAGACCAGGCTCGTGTATCATGCAGTACAGGTCAGAGACTCTATCTCAACTTCAGTAACGGAACTGGTGAAATCAAGTAAATAACGATTTAAAATCGAACGAAAATGAAAAAAATATCATTATATGTATCTATCGCACTTGCAGGCCTCTTTATGGGGTCCTGCAGTGACGACTTCACAAACTGGGCTAATCCTCAGACTAACCCACAGGAAGATGCAATCACAATCCCAGGATTTACTGCAACAGGGGTTCAGGCTATCAACTTTGCCAATGTTGAAACGGATAGTGTCAGCACCTTCACATTGAGCGAAGCAGCTCTTCCTGCTGGTTTTACATTGGATAATGCACGCTTAGAGCTTACTCCACAAGGAGTAGAAAATGCAACCAAGACTACCGTTAATACAAGCATTGAGGGTAAGGGTGCAGTTGCTGATCTTTCAGCTGCAGTAGTATCTGTTTACGGCAAGCGTCCTTCTGCCCGCACTTTTGATGCCCAAGTTTATGTAAACGCTGTCAAAGATGGTCAGGCTGTTCTTATCGATGCTGGTAAGATAAACCTTGTAATGACTCCAAAGGCTCCATTCATTGACACTAACTACTATCTGGTTGGACAAATGACAGATTGGAGTTTGGACACCAAATTCAAATTCACTCACTCTGATGCTGACGTTTATGAGGATCCAGTATTTACCATTATGTTTACTACAACAGACGATAACCAATACTGGAAAATCATTCCTCAGGGTAATGTAGATGCTGGTAATATTTGGGCCGTAGAAAACGCACCTAAGGGTGTTGTTGGTGTAGAACAAGATGGTGACGATGCAATGAGCGGTACACTTCTTACTACTACTTCAAAGGGGCAAAAGGCCAACGCAGGTAAGATTGCAAAGGCTGGTATCTATCAGATGACTATCAACATGATGGACTACACTTATACCATCAAACAGATTGCACCTGAATACTATCTTGTTGGTAAATTACAGGGATGGTCTGACAAACTTGAAGGCAAGACCTGTCTCATGTATGCAGAGTCTGCTATGGTTCAGAGCTATACAACTCAGTGGAACGAAGATGCAAACCTGAAGATCTGGTTGGGTAGCGACTTTGGCGTCTGGGATAATGCTTATGGTGCTAAGGTTGATGGCGACAATTCTGTAGAAGGCAAGATTGGTGGAAGCGGTGCTATCGTTTGTCCAGAACCAGGTGCATTCTATACCTTTAAGGTAGATTTCTCGACCATGACTTACAAATGGACAAAGCTCGAGAACCAGACTCCTAAAGCATACGAGCATGTTGGTCTTATCGGTGTAGGCAACGATTGGAAGAACGATGTTGACATGAAAGAGGTTACTCCTCACAACTGGTTTATCGAAACAACAATCCCTGAAGGTAACTTCAAGATTCGTGCTAACCATGAGTGGGACGATTCTGCAAACTGGGGTTATGCAGAGGGTCAGGAATTCTCATCAACAGGTAAGTTGATTACAAGCCCAGTCAGTCAGGGCATTCAAGTTGCTGGTGGCAAATACCGCATCTTCTTCAATGATATCACACTTGAGTATGCTATCATTGCTGTTGCAGAATAAACATTTTATGAATACAATTATAGGCGGCTCTCAATTCCGGGAGTCGCCTATTTTTTTCTTTATCCTCATCCTTTTCAAGTATTTTTCCCTAAAACTTTGGAAGTTACAAGGAAAAGTCGTGTCTTTGCCCATAAATAGCTCTAAAAAAGGAATTATGGGACATCAAGAAGATATTGTAAAAACTGAAAGTAAAATCATTGTCATCAGGGATACGCAAGTTATCCTTGACAGAGATGTTGCGGAATTGTATGGAGTAGAAACCAGAGATATAAACAAAGCGGTTAAAAATAACCCCAAAAAGTTTCCCCCTGGTTATATTATTGAACTGAATAGCAGCGAGAAACAGAAACTGGTGGAAAATTTCCACCGGTTCAATACCCTCAAGCATTCCACTGTTGCACCTCACGCATTTACTGAACAAGGACTTTATATGCTTGCCACTATTCTGAAAGGTGATTTAGCCATCAGCACTACCATTGCCATCATTGATACTTTCACTCAACTTCGCAAATTGGCAAGAACGATAGACAAGGTGAATGAAGATGCAAAGGAGCATGGTATTTTACCAGACAAAGCAACAGAAGGAAAATTCAAGCTGCAATGAACGAAGTCTTTGCAGATAAGCTGCCACTAAAAATGCGCAAATTGGCTGAAATAGGCGACCTCCGCAAGCTTTCCCGCGAGGAACTTGAGCTTTATGACGAGGACATCAAGAATATGCGTGATATATAACAAAACGTACTATACTTAATGAAGCCCAACTCGAACTTCTTGACCTTGTGTCCGTTATGGACTCAAAAGAAGAGATAGAAGGATTGCGTAAAGTAATAACTGATTATTTGGGGGCACAACTAAAAGAAGAACTTGACAGACTTTGGGCGGACGGAACACTCAATGAAGAAAAAGTAGAAAGCTTCCGCACACTCCATGAAAGAACTCCTTATCATAAGGCAAAAGTATCATGCTAAAAGAGAAAATTGTACTAGACACAAATTGGCTTGTCATGTCACTATCTGCACATAATCCATATGCAGAAATTTGGCAGAAATTTGGCAGAAATTTGTAAACGGAAAATACGTTTTATGTGTATCCAATGACATATTGGAAGAATACGAAGAGGTGTTAGGTCGTAATATCAATTCCAAAGTAGCAAGATTAGTATTAGCTCATATTCAAATTTTGCCTAACGTAAAGTTTATCGACCCTCATTACAGCTTTGGATTGATAAAAGCAGACGAAGACGACAACAAGTTTGTTGATTGTGCCATTGCCAGTAATGCTATTTTTATTGTAACAGAAGATAAACATTTCAAAGAGTTAGAAAACATTCATTTCCCAAAAGTGGAAGTAGTAGGTATTGATGACTTTTTGAAATATCTCAAGAAATAATTCTTTATCAATAGGCGACTCTCAATTCCGAGAGCCGCCTGGTATTTATAGTTTTTTGATTTCTTCGATACTTAATCCTGTAGCCTGTACAATGATTTCTGGAGCTACATTCTGAGCCAACAGGCTGAGAGCAATGGCTTTTTTCTCTTCTGCTCTTCCTTCTGCTCTTCCTTCTGCTCTTCCTTCTTGCTTAGCATTGGTCAAGACATCGTTTTGTATCATGATGGCATTGAGATGCTCATCGTATGCATGACGTTCGGCGTCAGACATCTCGTAATATTTCAGCTTTTTGCGAGCCTCTTGCAGTCCTGGAGCCTTGGTGTCGGCAGCGATAACGCCGTTCTTTAGGTAGTTGACCCACTCCTCCAACGGCGATTTAGCTACACTATTGAATTCGTTGACACGAACAAGGATGTAGGTTGGGAAAATCTCTGAAGGTGATTTCCTTACGATATTGTCCTTCTCCTTTGTGCTAATTATCAACTGGTCTTTCGTGTGCAAACCCACAAAGTTATTTTGTCCTTCATAGATATAGTCAGAACCTTTTCCCAGGTCGAAGTAGAGAATGCTGATGGAATACACCTTCTTCACCTCCTTGTAGCTGTTGCCCAGGTTGATGTGTTCCGTGATAGCCTTGGCTACACCGTATAAAACACGCTCCAGATAGTATAGTTCACTGGTGTTTTGTATTTCTACGATGATAATTTCTCCTTTGCTATTCTTTGCTTTGATATCAACACGGTTAAATTTGTCATCGGCAGCACTCTGATTGCCTTCACTTTCCAGAATGTCGATAATCTTTACCTCTTCGTTCAGGAAGACAGTGAGGAACCCCTCTAGTACGCCAAAATTGGCTTTTTGGCGGAGCAATCTTTTGATAGCCCAGTCGAAACGAATGTATCGGTCTTTAAGTTCTGCCATAATATCTTATTTAAAAATGTCACATTTCATCTGCAAATATACGACTTTATTCTGATACTCGCAAGGATTTAGGGTGGAAAAGTTTTTTTGAGAAGAAAATAGGCGGCTCCCGATATGTTCGAGAACCGCCTAATAATTTATTCTTATTCCTTCATTTTCTGAATTTCCTCCAGTGGAAGCTCTGTGCCCGTTGATACCTTTTCCAAAGCCGTATCTATAGAGTTCTTGACATCACGATAAGCCTTCAAACTATCCATATTCTTTTCCTCCCTTACGAAAGTTCAATATATTATTGTCAAAACAAATCGCTATGGGTTCCATTGTTGAGGAACAGCAACGTTAGTTTTTCGTCGTTTTGTTCCCATAGCATCAACCAATCAGGGGTTATATGGCATTCCCATATCCCTTCAAAGTTTCCATGAAGTTTATGTGATTTATATGATGGTGGTAGTTTACCCTCATTGGCTAATTTCTCTACTGCTTTTTCAATGAGAACTGGATGTAGACCACGTTTTACTCCTTTTCAAAGAGACTTTTTAAATTTGTTTGTAAAGTCAATAGAGTATTTCATTGTAAGCACTGTTTGATCAAGTCGTGAGCATCTTTTGCATGATATACTCTGCCAGCTTTAACATCTTCTATGGCTTCTTCAATTCCACTTTTCTTTTCGGTTTGAATAACCCAGCCAAACTTCTTTGCCAGTTCCTTTAATAAGTTGAAGTCAACTTGCGGAACAGTTATTGTTGTTGTTATTTTATTTATAGCTACATCCATATTGCTTTACTTTATTGTTATTTCTAATTTGCCGCAAAGATACGACTTTTCCTTGTAAATTCCAAGGTTTTTGGGAAAAATACTTGAAAAGGATGAGGAGAAAGAAAAAAATAGGCGACTCTCGGAATTGAGAGCCGCCTATTAATTTTAAGTTTATTTGATGAAGCAAATGCTTACTTCTTAGTCAGCACACATTTAGCAAAGCCTTCTGCCCAAGCATAAAGCTTGATGTCGTAAGTACCTGCTTCTACAGTGATGTTTCCACCATTCTTTGTTGTGAGGTTATCTAACTCTCCACCCCAACTGAGAGCCCAATCGTCGTTGGCACGGAACTTGATTTCACCAGCACTCAATGTGATGTTCTTAACTTCCCAGTAGCCATTAACTTCCTTGGTATCCTTATTGTAAGGAACGTAAGTCATATCTACGTCTGAATCCCAACCATTAGGTGATGCGCTACCAATGATTCCAATAGATGTAATAGGAGTCAGAGTGTAAGTCTTCTTAGATAAGTCAACATCTACCTGATAGTAACCTGCAGGCTCTGTAATAGTGATGTTAAGAGCATCACCAGCAGTATTGAAGTCTGCGCCATAGTTGGTGCCCTTCCACTCTGGCTGAGTACAGAACTTGAAACCATTCTGGTTCAGGTACATGTAACCAGTGAATTTTACACCATCTTCACCTGCGAGATAGTCATTTGTTGCCCATCCATTAGCATCACCTGCCATATAGAGGATAGGCTTGCCTACAGAGTAAGACAGGTTGTTCATGTCGAGAGTTACAATCCATGTGCCCTTACCTGCGATAACCATTGTCTGTGGAGTACCCCAGCTGTCGCCAGTATAATAGATTGTACCAGAAGCATCTTCGCTACCGTCTTTCTCGCAACCCATGACACCTTTGTTGATGACATCCCAGTTGCCGGTTTTATCCCACTTGCTACCTTCGTAGAACTTAAAATAGTTCTTATCTTTCTCTGTGGTGACCTTGAGCTGGTAAACACCATCAGACACTTTGTTCATCCATACAGGTTTTGTTGGACCCCATTCATTTCCGTTTACCTCGCCAAGCATGTAGTAGCCATTCTCGTCGATAGCAGGAGTTGGGGATGTTGTTATCTTACCTGTAGTTTCACCTACTGTGTTGATGGCAACAGCATCGCCTGATGCCAGATTGACAGTAACCTTTGACTCAACTTTGATGTTACTTGCAACGCTGGCGCGAGTTTTATTCTCGTTGCAAAGAATCTTCTCCAATTCAGTAGCATCTACCTGAATGCTATTGCCACTGATTTCGCCTTTGATAGCTTCACCATTCACTTTCAAGTCTTTCAATGTATAGCCTGTAACATTGGCATCTGTTGAATTGACTGTGACGAGATTGATGACTCCATCTTCGTCAGGCATATTACATTCTGCTTCAGGACCCGCTGTAAAGGTGATACCATATTTGGCAGCTGAGGCTTCCTGTGGATTGTGCTGTGGTTGAGCCCAATCATCGTAGTCGCCGTTGCAGCTGGCAAGTGTTAAACTTGCCAAGACTGCTAAGCTATATAAAAATGTCTTTTTCATTTTGCTTTGATCTTAAATTATCTAACTTCTGCTTTATTTGTATCAAAGTTGACATACAACTTCGTGCCAACGGCAGGCTTAACAGAGTAATCTGCACCCATGGTTTCAGCCCAGTTGTTTGGCATATTATATTTACGCCAGAACACTTCGCCATTATGAACAGTGAACTCTGTGCGATACCAGTCGATGCTACCTACCTTGACTGCAACACGAAGCTCTTCGCTGGCAGTGAATCCAGGAGAAACCCATTCACCAGTTGGATCAGCTGGAGCTTCCAGAGCATTTTCGTCAGCAAAGCCCCAAGTGCTTTGACCAATACAAGTACCAATCAGGCAAACCTGAGTCTTGTAAACTGTCAGTGACCAGTCGATGTTCTTCTTGTCTTCGGTAATCTTACCCTTGAAGTGAAGAGTGTACCAACCAGCATTGGCTACCTTGATGTTTTGCTCCTCACCTGCAGAGATACCTGCACCAGCTTCATCGTTGATTTCCTTAAGACGGTTAATACCGCGATAGTCATTGTTTTCTGTACCCCACTTGAACTCACCACCTGCAGGCAAGTAGATGATACCATAGTAATTGCCATCCAAGCCTTCTACCTTAGGAATAGCTTTCCAACTCTGCCATGGAGTCTGGATAGAACTTCCAATCAAGAAGAGGTTGTCAGTGAACTTAGCGTCAGGAGCCTCGTAGGTAGCCTTGACAGAAGGCAGGGTAATGACATTTGAATAGGTCTCGCCCAAGGTTTGATTCAAAGTACCGCTAATGACTCCGCGAAGACGGACGTAAATAGGCATTTCCTCAGGAACGCTTGTGTCTGGATTGGCTGCCTGGAACAGTGATACGATAGCATCGTTTGCTTCGGATGCATTAAATTCCAAGTTGCTTGCATTCTCTGCGTATGTCGCCAACTCTGTATGAGTGGTTGTAGGATCATTGACGAATGCAGGGTCGATAGAAACCTGTGCATAGTACTTCACTGCGTAAGGTGCATCACCATAATTAGGCTGAGAGCATGTAAGCACAAGGTTTTTTGCACTCTTGAGATCATAGGTATTGTTTTCTGCAAGAGCAGGAGTGTTCAATACAAATCCCTCTGCAAGATGACTCAGATCCAATGTTGGGTTGCTGTCTCTGTCTTCATCACAGGATGTAAAGAGCAAAGGAAGTACCAATGCTGGCAGCAACATTAATTTGAATATCTTTTTCATAATTGATTTCTTTAAATTAAATCTTGTTTCCTAACAATTTAGTATTTTGGGTTCTGATGCAAGTTAGGGTTGTTCTTGATCTCATTGTCTGGCATTGGATAGATGTCGTAGTATGCTGGTGTACCAGCACCTTTTTCTACACCACCCTTAAAACTCCAGAGGTACTTAGAACCTGTGAACAAGCCAAAGCGAACCAAGTCTGAACGACGGCGACCTTCCATAAAGAACTCGCGGCACCATTCATCGATAAGGGTCTGCTCATCTACTGATGTAGCTTTTATCTGACGATTGGCACGGTCCTGAACTAACTGGATGTCAGCCAAACCTTCCTGACTGCCGTTGAGACGGTACTTAGCCTCTGCACGGGTCAGATAGATTTCTGCCAAACGGAACATAGGGAAGTCTGTATCTGAATAGTTCTGATCGTGCTGTGTGGAACCATCTGCATGGAGATTGCTCCACTTTACAAAAGATGCACCATTCAGAGGACCTGTGATGTTCTCACCTGGATTGATAGTACGAACTTTGCCTGTTTCGCAGCCACCTACACCCATATATAACAGGGCGCGGTCGTCTCCAGCCTTTGCGATTACGTCTGCTGTACCGATGCCCTTCTCGCTATCCTTAGCTCTCACCTCTTCTTGTGTAGGATTGCTCAAAACATCATCAACTGTAGCCATTGGGATGTCCTTGTTAGGGAAGAACTTCTCAATAAGGTTTTCGCGGGCAAACATACATTTCCATGGGTCTTGTGTGCTTGCGTAAGGCATACCACCTATAGTAGCTGCTGATACGAGGTATGTGGTACCTGAATACGCACGAGCCTTCAAACCATCCTGGCGGATAGGGAAGATGATTTCCTGCATAGCCTCAGGGTTGCAGTCATTGTCGCCCATGAACAGCTGCTGATAACCGCTCCAGCCATTCTTTTTTGCACGACAAAGATCGTATTTACCGCTGTTGAGAATCTTGTCGCAATAATCGATAGCCTTCTGGTAGTCCTTTACCTGACCATCGGTATAAACTTCAGAGTTAAGAGCCAAGCGGGCATGGAGAGCATAAGCTGCACCACGGTCGGCACGTCCAAAATTCTCACTGTTATTATAAGCGCCCACCTCAGCCATCATAGGTTCGATGGTGGTCAACTCATTATCCAACCACTCATAGAGATCCTTGCCGCTTTTCTCGGTAGGGAGATTGTTGTCGAAAGTGTCCTTGAATGGAGCCTTGCGAAACAGGTCAAGGAAATAATAGTAGTTCAGAGCACGGAGAAAACGAACTTCTGCGATTCTGTCTTCGCTCAAGCTACCTGACTGCTCGAAAATAAACTGGTTGTACAGTGTGATGTCGAAAATGAGGCGCTGATATGCCCAGTTCACACGGTCATTACCACTATTCCAACTGAAGTTGGTGATAGGGGCAATAGCATTATCGTTCTGATATGCCCATGCTGTCTCGTCGGTCATCAACTCTTGCAGGTTGAAAATGGTACGGATGAATCCACTCTCACCCTCGTCGCCACTCAAGTCTGCTGAACCAGCAGGACCTTTCTGTCCAGTAAGACCAAGCGTAGCATACTGCTTGGCCAAGAGACCATCTACTGTATATGATGGGGAAGACTGTGGGTCAATGGACTTGATATTCAGTTCGTCTGCGCAAGAGACAAAGCCCATGCACAATATACTTGCCATTGCAGTCGTTATAAATATTTTTTTCATAATTGTCTCCTTTTTTGTATTTTAGAAGTTAAGATTCAAACCAAGCTGGAAGCTTATTGGACGTGGGTAAGGATTGCTATCGATACCGTTGCTTACCTCTGGGTCGATACCCTTATACTTGGTAATGATGAATGGATTCTGAACAGTGAAGTAGATACGTCCACTGCAAATCTTCTCGGCACCAGTCTTGATCAATGCAGGGAAGCTATATCCCAAAGTCATGTTGCTACACTTCAGGTAAGACGCATTGCGTACGAAGTAGTCGCTGGCATTGGTCGTGAGATCAGTTGTACCCTTAAAGCCAAGTTCGACGGCTTCTGCTGTTGTGTTTCTGAAGAGGTTAGTTTCATTGATTTTCATTAACTCAGCTTTGGAGTTCAGGAAATCGTAATACACATAGTTGCCGATAGAAGCATGGAAAGCTGCACTGAAGTCCCAGTTCTTATAGATGAACTTAGTGGTGAGACCCATGATTACATCAGGAGCAGGGTTCTTGTAGCAATAACGGTCGTCATTATCAATCTTTCCATTACCGTCACGGTCAACATACAATCCCTCGATAGGTTTGCCATTCTCGTCGTAAACCTGCTGGAAAACATAGAATGAATTGAGAGGCTCGCCAACCTTGTTTACCTGTACCAAAGTGTTGTTACCACGAGATACCTTGCTGCCTGTCCAAGTCCAGTCTTGTAAACCAGCCTCCAACTTAGTGATTTCGTTGTGGTTCCATCCTACGTTGTAGGTTACATCCCATACGAAGTCCTTGGTAACGATAGGTTTTACATTGAATGCCAATTCTACACCATAGTTTTCTACAGAACCAATGTTCTTCAAGAGTTGGTCGCCAAAGTTGGTACCACCAGCAATGGCAACGGTTGCCAAAAGGTCGGTAGTCTTACGATAGTAACCATCTACATTAAAGCCGAAACGGCCATTGAGAGCGGTGAAGTCGAGACCTCCATTGTAAGTTGTAGTCTTCTCCCATGTCAAGTCTGGATTGTACTTGGATGGGCGCATTGTTGTGTAATATTTGTTACCAAATGGATACTGTGCATATGTATCACTGATGGTATATACAGGAGCATAGTAGAAGTCATCAATACCATTCTGCTGACCAGTCTTACCCCAGCCCAAGCGGAGTTTCAATTCGTCAATCCATTTTACATTCTTGAGGAAAGGCTCGTTGTTGATTTTCCATGCAAAAGCTGCTGCTGGGAAGTAACCCCACTTCTTGCCATCTCTGAAACGAGAAGAACCATCGGCACGGAATGTAGCTGTAAGCAGATAACGATCTAACAGGTTATAGTTGAAACGTCCGAAGTAAGATACCAAAGAGTTGTGACTCTTCCACATGGTGTTCTTCTGATATGTAGGGTTATTTACATAGTTCCATTCACCATCAACCATCTGTGGATTGTTATCTCTCAAGTACTCATCAATACCGCTTCCGAAGTTATAGCTTACTCTGTGGAAGTGGCTCTGCTCAGCACCTGCCATGATGTCGATGTCGTGTACACCAAACTTGTGGGCATATTCGGCAAAAGCTTTTCCTTCGATGCTGTATTTGTATTGATGGTCTGTCTTGTAATAACCAAAATAGTTATTAGAAGAAGAATACTTGTTTATATCATTGTGCTGCTTGGCATCTGTGTACTGTGCACCTATAGCAGCATGTAAATGCAAGTCTTCGAAACCATGAATCTTATAGTCCACCTCAAGATTTGATGAAATGTCATGGGTGTTGGCCATTATCTTTTGGTTGTCGAGGAGAGCCACTGGGTTTTGAGGTACTTGAGCCTTGGCAATCTTTGTCCAGTTAGGATCAGTAATTGTGTTACCCGCATTGTCCAGATACTGGAAATATCCACCTACGCAATTGTACATAGGGTCGCTTACACGAACAGGCTGTGTAGGATCCATGGTCAGTGCAGCACCGATGGCATCACCAAAACTTGCATAGCGATCCTTCTCGAACATATACTTTGTTGTGAAGTTGACGTTCAAGTGCTTATTGAGGAAGGAAGGAGCCAAATTGACAGAAGTATTGAAACGCTTCATCCAAGTAGTCTTGACGATACCATTGTTGTCATCGTAACCTAAACCAATTCGATATGGCATATCCTTCAAACCGCCCTGAATGCTGAGGCTGTGCTTGGTAGAGATGGCTGTACGGAAAATCTCATCCTGCCAATCGGTATCAGCTGTACCCAAACCGCTTGTGTCGATACCTAAAGTGGTAAGAGCCTGCTTATAATCGCTGGCGTTCATTACCTCATATTTCTTCTGGATGGTAGATACTGTAACATCGCCATTATAGGTAACAGTTGGTTTCTGTCCAGAACGTCCCTTCTTGGTTGTAATGATGATGACACCATTAGATGCACGAGAACCATAAATAGCGGTAGCGGAAGCGTCTTTCAATACGGTGAAACTCTCGATATCGTTAGGGTTAATCATAGCCAAGACGTTACTTGTACCAGTAAGGTTGTTGTTGTCAATAGCCAAACCATCGATTACGTAGAGAGGGTCATTAGAAGCACTCAGAGAAGCACCACCACGGATACGAATCTGTGCGCCAGAACCAGGCTGACCACCACCAGTCTGTACGTCCACACCGGCAATCTTACCTACCAACATATCTGAGGCACTGCTTGTGATACCCTTTGACATCTCATCAGGCTTGATAGCTGTAACAGAACCTGTCAAGTCGTTTTTCTTTGCGCGACCATAACCGATAACAACGACTTCGTTCAATGCCTTAGAGTCATCAATCATGGTAATAATCATGCTCTTGCTTGCTTGAACGGTTTTTGGGGTCATACCCAAATAGGTGAAAGTTAGGTTAGTACCAGGAGCTGCATCGATAGAGAAGTTACCATCCATGTCGGTAATACCTACGGTCTTACCGTTAGCAGTAATGGTAGCACCCATGACAGGCTCACCAGAAGCATCTTTCACTTGTCCCTTAATAGCACCAGATTGTGCAAAGGAACTCGCTGTCAGGAGAAGACCACTTGCAAGGGTCAACGCTCTGAGAGGCAATTTAATTTTTACCTGCTTCATCATTTGCTTGATTTTTAAGTTAATGTATAATTAATGTTTATTATTGTTTTTAGTCTCGGCCACACTTTAACTACATTTACCTTTACTTGCGGTTTCGTTAGGAAATCATTGTTTGTTTGGTTCTTTATATTTATAAGGTGGCAGAAAGCGGATTTGCATCCTCTTTGCATGCTTTTTTACGGCATTCTCAGACTTTCTGAGTGCAAAATTAAATTCTTTTTCGATACGTTGTACTATTTTTTAGTTAATTCCGTTATTTCTTTAGTGCAAACGTTTGCACAGCTTTTTCTTGATTTACATCAACGAAATGGTCCGACTTAACGGATATTTGTCTAATTTTGCATTGTAACTAAAAACAATTATGAAAGAAATTGTACCCATAACAATGAAAGATATCGCGCGCGATCTCGGATGTAGCATAGCTACGGTGAGTAGAGCGTTGAAGAACAGCCCTCGTATCAGTGCTGCTCAGAAGGAGCGTATCCAGGCTTATGCCAGGGCACACAACTTCTATCCGAACGTAATCGGTGAAGCCCTGCGACATAGTAAGGTACAGCCGATGAAGGTAATTGGAGTTATCGTACCGGAGTTCGTACATTATTACTTTATGTCTGTTGTCTCTGGCATAGAGGAAGAGGCTCGCGCCCGCGGCTATCGTGTGATGGTGGCGCAGAGTAACGAACGGTATGATAAGGAAGTGGCTATTTGTGAAGACTTCTATAAGAATAAGGTGTGTGGCATTATCGTCTCTCAGGCCAAGGACACCAAGCAGTATGATCATTTCCAAAAATTGATGGATAATGGTGTACCGCTCGTATTCTATGATAGAATATGTACAGGCGTGAACTGTTCTCGTGTGGTTGTAGATGACTACATGGGAGCTTTCACTGCCGTCACTCATCTGATAGATACCGGATGCAAGAAAATTGCATTCTATGGTTCGCCGATGAATATGGAGATTTCCAAAAACCGCTACAACGGCTATCGGGATGCACTCCTAAAACATGGACTGAAGGAAAATCCGGACTGGGTGAAGATCTGTGACAACCGTGCACAGGCTGAGGCGCTCACACCAGAGATTCTTGAAACAGAAGAACGTCCGGATGCATTCTTTGCCATCAATGATGATACGGCTATCGGTATTCTCTATACTGCCAAGCGTATGGGGTATAAGGTGCCGGAAGAAATTAGTGTCTGCGGATTTACCAATGGTGACCGTGCCAAGGCTTGCGATCCGATGCTCACTACGGTGGAGCAGCGGGGGATTGCCGTGGGAGAGGAGGCCGCCAATATTCTCATTGGACAGGTGGAAGGATCCATTCCTGTGGATGAGGTGGAGAAGAGAGTCGTCAGAACAAGATTGGTGGTGAGAGGTACTACCCGATAATGTGTGGCGAATGGTTGAATACGGAAAATATTTAAAACAAAAATAATATGACACAAAAACCTGATTTGAGTTTCTGGAAGCTTTGGAATTTAAGCTTCGGATTCTTCGGGGTACAGATTGCCTACGCCCTTCAGAGCGCCAATATATCCCGAATTTTTGCAACGTTGGGTGCAGACCCACACAACTTGAGTTATTTCTGGATCCTCCCTCCGCTGATGGGAATCCTTGTGCAACCTATCGTCGGTACTTTGAGCGATAAAACCTGGTGCCGCTTCGGTCGTCGAATACCTTACTTATTTATTGGTGCTTCGGTGGCTGTATTGGTGATGTGCCTGCTGCCTAATGCCGGTTCGCTCGGATTGACGGTGAGCGGTGCGATGCTTTTCGGTTTGATAGCCCTGATGTTCTTGGATACAAGTATCAATATGGCGATGCAGCCTTTCAAGATGCTGGTGGGTGATATGGTCAATGAGAAGCAGAAGGCGAAAGCTTACTCTATCCAGAGTTTCCTCTGCAATGCCGGTTCTGTGGCTGGTTATATTTTCCCATTCCTCTTTACTTTCTTGGGTATCAAGAATGTGGCTGATAAGGGTGTGGTTCCTGATTCTGTGATCTGGTCATTCTATATCGGTGCTGCTATTCTGATTCTTTGCGTTATCTATACTACGATGAAGGTGAAGGAGTGGAATCCTCAGCAGTATGCAGAATATAATGAAGTGAAGAGTGAAGAACGAAGAGTGAAGGATTCAAATGCTGATGTTTCTGAAGACAAGGCTGATTGGATTACTTTGCTCCGCAAAGCGCCTGCTACTTTCTGGAAGGTGGGTCTTGTGCAGTTCTTCTGCTGGGCTGGTTTCCTTTATCTCTGGAATTATTCTACAGGTGCCATTGCTGAGACGGTTTGGAATACTACCGATCCTACTTCCGAGGCATTCCAGGAGGCTGGCAACTGGGTAGGTATCCTCTTTGCTGTTCAGGCTGTGGGTAGTGTGCTTTGGGCGGTTGTGCTGCCTCAGTTTAAGAATACCAAGATGGCTTATGCGGTCAGTCTGGTCATTGGTGGTATCGGTTTCGCCCTGATTCCTTTCCTGCATGACCCATATCTGCAGTTTATTTCATTCCTGATGATTGGTGCCGGTTGGGCAGCCATGTTGGCAATGCCTTTCACTTTTGTTACCAATGCCCTGCAGGGATATGGACACATGGGTGCTTATCTGGGCCTTTTCAATGGAACGATTTGTATTCCTCAGATTGTAGCTGCCATCTGTGGTGGCGCTGTTTTGAGCCTGGTGGGTTCTCATCAGAGTGACATGATGATAGTGGCTGGTATCTTGCTGATATTCGGCGCTTTATCTGTTTCCTTCATCAAGGAAAAATAAGAAATAAGTAGAAGATAAGTAAATGTATTAAATAGTAAGGTTGTGCAACCGATTGCGCAACCTTTTTTCAATTTTTGTGCAAAAAAGTGTTTGATTTTTCGATAAAAAATATTACCTTCGCAGCGTAAATAATAACCTTTGTATCTTATGGTGTTTCATTTTAATATAGATTATAAAACTGTCTATGGCGAGGAACTCGTTTTGAATATGACAGTTGATGGGAAGGAGGTCCAGTATAAAATGGGGACTGAGGATGGCTCTCGCTGGTCATTCGATTGGGATGGTACCCCAAAGTCTAAGAACAATTCCTACTTTTACAGTGTAAGTAGAGATGGCTTTTGCACCAAGGCTGAATGGCAATTGTTGAGGCATCAGTTGAACTGTACGGCTGAGCGTGCCAGTGATTATACTTTGTATGACCGTTGGCATGATATTCCTGAGGATTCTTACCTCTATAGTAGCGCCTTTACTGACTGCATCAACCATCAGCAACCAGGCAAGGTGAAGGAGCATTCCTTTGCTAAGACGATCCGCCTGATTGTTCGTGCTCCACAACTTCGTGAGGGTGAACGTTTAGCAGTAGTAGGTTCTGATCCTGCACTCGGTGCTTGGGACAAAAACCATGCTCTTCCTATGGTTCAGCAGGCTTATAATGAGTGGACTGTTGATATCAATGTGGAGACTTTAGCTGTCAACTATCTGAAATTCAAGTTCGTAGCGCTCAATGAAAAGAAGGAATGTCTTTGGGAAACAGGTTACAACCGTTCTATTGAAATCCCTGAGATGAAGAGCGGTACGTTGATTTCTTATGAGTTGAGCCAGTCGTTCCTGGAGCGTTGGAACCGTAAGTTAGCGGGTACATTGGTGCCTGTCTTCTCACTCAGAAGTAAGAAGAGTGCCGGTATCGGTGATTTCGGTGATCTCAAGAGCATGATTGATCTGGTGGCTAAAACCGGTCAGAAGGTTCTTCAGCTTTTGCCTATCAATGATACGACTATTACGCATACCTGGACAGACTCTTATCCGTACAGCTGTATCAGTGTCTTCGCTATTCATCCTCAGTATGCAGATCTTCTTGCATTACCAGAGTTGAAGGATGCCAAGAAGTGCGCTGAGGCTGAAAAGACGAGAGCAGAACTCAATGCGCTCCCTCAGATAGATTATGAGAAAGTAAATGATTTCAAGATAAACTATTTGCACCAAATCTTCGAACAGGAAGGAAAACAGATGTTAAAGAGTGCCGATTTTCAGGCATTTTTTCAGGAAACAGAACAGTGGCTTGTGCCTTACGCACAGTATTCTTACTTGCGTGACAAGTATGGCACTGCCGATTTCTCTCAGTGGCCAGACCATAAGGCATGGGATGAAGCTGAGCGTAAATCATTGAGCGATTCTAAGAGCAAGGCATACAAGGAGGTGGAATTTTTCTACTTCGTACAGTATGTATTAAGTAACCAGATGAAGGCGGCTCATGAGCATGCTATGTCTAAGGGTGTTATCCTGAAGGGTGATATTCCTATCGGCGTAAACCGTTATAGCTGTGATGTGTGGATGGAGCCTAAGTACTTCAATCTCAATGGACAGGCGGGTGCTCCACCTGATGATTTCTCTGCAAATGGCCAGAACTGGGGATTCCCTACTTACAACTGGCATGAAATGTTGAAGGATGGTTGCCAGTGGTGGGTTCGCCGCTTCCAGAACATGTCTCTGTACTTTGATGCTTACCGTATCGACCATGTACTCGGTTTCTTCCGTATCTGGGAGATTCCTGTAGATTCTGTTCACGGATTGCTGGGCCAGTTTGCTCCTGCGTTGGGAATGACGGCAGATGAGATTCGTTCTTATGGCCTTAATTTCCAGGAGGATAGATTCACCCGTCCTTTCATTACCGACTGGGTTCTGAACCGCATGTTCCATGAGCGTGCTGACGAAGTGAAGGAGAAATATCTCGACCGCTTGGATGACGAGCGTTATCAGATGAAACCGGAGGTGAATAGCCAGCGCAAGGTGGAAGCTTTGTTTGAAGGTGCTACCGATCAGAAGGATATCTGGCTCCGTGATGGTCTCTATGCTCTGATTAGCGATGTGCTCTTCGTTCGTGATCATCGTAATCCAGGATTGTTCCACCCACGTATCTCGGCTCAGTTTGATTTCATCTTTGAGTCACTTTATGATAACGACAAGGCTGCGTTCAATCGACTTTATAATGATTACTTCTATCGTCGCAACAACCAGTATTGGTATGGTGAGGCGATGAAGAAATTGCCTAAGTTGGTTCAGGCTACTCGTATGTTGGTATGTGCCGAAGACCTCGGAATGGTGCCTGATTGTGTGCCATGGGTAATGAATGAGTTGAAGATCTTGAGTCTGGAGCTACAGAGCATGCCTAAGGATTCTTCTGTGAAGTTCGGCCATCTGAGCCGTAATCCTTATCGCTCGGTTTGTACCATTTCAAGTCATGATATGCCTACCCTCCGTCAGTGGTGGGATGAGAATATCCAGCGTACTCAAGAGTATTATAATACGATGCTCTATCGTCAGGGTCCTGCTCCTCATCCGCTCCCAGGTTGGCTTGCCAAGGATATTATCTCACGTCATCTGACCTCTCCTTCTATGCTCTGTGTGTTGAGTATTCAGGATTGGCTTGCTATCGACGAGAGTCTCCGCTTGCCTGATGCGAATGCAGAGCGTATCAATATCCCTGCTAATCCTAAGCATTACTGGCGCTATCGTATGCACCTTAATATCGAGGATCTGGCAAAGGATGCTGCTTTCATGAATCAGTTGACAGAAATGATTTCACAGGGTGGAAGAAACTAAAATTTCTTCAAAAGCATTGAAACGTTTCTCGTTAGTTTGAAATAGCTTTTGCTTAGAATTGAATGGTTTTTAGTTAGTTTTTTGGTGAAAAGAACGAGGGGTGTGCAAACGTTTGCACACCCCCTTTTTGATTTATTGTGAATTATAATATGGTGTTTTTTCAAGATTTTACTAATTTTGCACTGTAGAAAACAATAGCAATAAATATGAAGAAAATCAGTGTTTTACTTATGGGCTTGTTGCTCCCTATGTTGGCAGCAGCTCAGACCGTCAAGTCTCCTGACGGGAATGTGTCTTTGACCTTCTCCCTGACAGGTAATGGACAGCCTACTTATGAGATGAGTTACAAAGGCAAGACTGTCTGTAAGCCTTCTCATCTCGGTTTGGAGTTGGCAAAGGATAAGCATGCCTCTAAGGGGATGGAAGAAACGGATTTGATGGATGGCTTCACCGAGACCGGTAGCAAGACTTCTACTTTTGATGAGACTTGGAAACCTGTCTGGGGTGAAACTTCCACCATTCGCAATCATTACAATGAGTTGGAGGTAAACCTCAATCAGGCTTCTTCCAATCGTAACATTACCATCCGTTTCCGTGTCTATGATTACGGTATGGGCTTGCGCTACGAGTTTCCTCAGCAGGAATCTTTGAATTACTTCGTGATTCAGGAGGAGCACACTCAGTTTGCAATGGCTGGTGATCATACTGCATACTGGATTCCAGGTGATTATGATACTCAGGAGTATGAGTACAACATCACTCCGCTGACTGGTATCCGTCCTATCATTGCTGCTAATCGTGAGAAATATAAGAGTAATTCTTCTACTACTGTTTTCTCTGATACGGGCGTGCAGACTTCCCTGCAGTTGAAGACGAAGGATGGTCTTTATATCAATATCCATGAGGCTGCCTGTCTGGATTATCCTACCATGCACCTCAACCTCGACGAGAAAAATCTCGTGCTTGAGTCTTGGTTGACTCCTGATGCTGTAGGTCGCAAGGGCTTTATCCAGACTCCATTCAATACACCTTGGCGTACAGTTCTCGTGAGTGATGATGCGCGTGATATGCTTTCTTGCAAGTTGACATTGAACCTCAATGAACCTTGTAAGATAGAGGATACTTCCTGGATTCACCCTACCAAGTACTGTGGTGTATGGTGGAACATGATTGTAGGTACCAAGACATGGAGTTATACGAATGATCTTCCTTCTGTTCGTCTGGGTGTTACTGATTATAGCAAGTGTAAGCCTAATGGTACTCATGGTGCTACCAATGAGGAAGTGAAGCGCTATATTGACTTTGCTGCAAAGAATGGTTTGCAGGAAGTATTGGTTGAAGGTTGGAACGAAGGATGGGAAGACTGGTTCGGTCATCAGAAACTGGATGTCTTTGATTTTGTGACTCCTTATCCAGACTTCGATATCAAGATGCTCAATGATTATGCGCACTCTAAGGGTGTTAAGTTGATGATGCACCATGAGACCTCTTCTGCAGCACTCAACTATGAGCGTCATTTGGAAAATGCCTTCAATCTGATGAACAAGTATGGTTATGATGCAGTGAAGACTGGTTATGTGGGTGACATCATTCCAAGAGGTGAGTATCACTACAGCCAGTTGATGAATAATCACTATCAGCGTGTCGTCGAGACTGCTGCTAAGCATCATATTATGGTGAACGCTCATGAGGCTACCCGCCCTACTGGTATCTGCCGTACCTGGCCTAACCTGGTGGGAAATGAGAGTGCAAGAGGTACTGAGTATGAGGCATTTGGCGGTTCTGTTTCTTATCATACCGTGATGTTGCCATTCACCCGTTTGCAGGGTGGTCCTATGGATTATACTCCAGGTATCTTCGAGACTAAACTTTCTGAGTGGAGTAACAATCAGAGTTATGTGCATTCTACTCTCTGCGGTCAGCTTTCTCTTTACCTCGTGATGTACAGTCCTTTGCAGATGGCAGCCGACTTACCTGAACATTATGAGAAGTATGATGATGCCTTCCAGTTCATTCGTGATGTAGCTTGCGATTGGGATGATTCTAAGTATTTGGAGGCTGAACCTGCTAAGTATATTACTGCTGCTCGTAAGGCTAAGGGTACTAACAACTGGTTTGTTGGTGGCAAGACTGATGCTGCCCGTACTTCAGTAGTAAAGCTTGACTTCCTCGATAAGGGCAAGAAGTATGATTGCGCTATTTATCAGGATGGCAAGAATGCTGATTATGAAAAGAACCCTAAGTCTTATCAGATTATTCACAAGACTGTGAAGAAGGGTGATGTTTTGAAGATTAAAGAAGCACGTGGTGGTGGTTTTGCCATCTCATTGCTTGCAAAATAAACTTTAAAATTTTAACTGCTGTACTTTGGTTGTGAAATTCATGAAAAAACAGGGCTTTTATATTCGCCGTATTTTCTGTATTTCCGACCGAATGACAAGGTGGAATCAAATACGCTAAAAATGAGCGTGTTTGATTCTGCCTATTTCTGCATAAAATACGCTCTTGTAGGTGTTTTATGCAAGAAAAAAGATAGTATAATAGCTATTGTTTAGTTAAAAGTCTATATTTATACATAAAATAGAGAATAATTCTTGTCCGAATTTTCTCTCAATCTAACAAAAACTTAACCGTATGAGCATTAAAAATCAATTATTAGTAGCCTTGACTGCTGTTTTAGTTCCCCATTCATTGATGGCACAAGGTGCTTTCAATGAAATGTCCTATTCTAAGGATAAAACTACTTTCTCTTTGAATTCACCTACAGTTTCTGTTGAAGTAGATGGTGTAACTGGTGCAACTCCACAGGTTTCTTCCAGTAGTACAAAACCGAGTGTAAAAATCCGTATTTATAAAGATGGATTGATGGGAAAACCTATCAAAACCGTTAAGATGAAAAGTGTAGGTAAGGACCGATGGGAAGCTACCGTAAAGGGTGACTTGAAGGGAAAGTTCTATACTTTTGATATGGGAAAGGGTGAATGTCCGGGTATATTTGCCAAGGCTGTTGGCGTCAATGGTAATCGTGGAGCCATCATTGATCTGAGTCAGACCAACCCGGAAGGTTGGGAAAATGATGTGCGTCCTGCATTGAAATCGCCTGCTGATCTCATCATCTATGAGTTGCATTTCCGTGATTTTTCTATTTCTCCAACCTCAGGTTTGAAGTATAAAGGTAAGTATCTTGCTCTTACCGAACCAAAAGCTATTGAATATCTTAAGAAGTTGGGTATCAATGCAATACACTTCCAGCCTTGTTTTGATTTTGCTTCTGTTGATGAAACAAAACTGGACAAACCACAGTTTAACTGGGGCTATGATCCGAAGAATTATAATGTACCAGAAGGCAGTTATGCTACAGATCCTTATAATCCTGCAGTCCGTATCAAGGAATTCAAGCAGATGGTGCAGGCACTTCATAAGGCGGGTATCCGAGTGATTTTTGATGCTGTATATAATCATACTTTCGACATCAACGGCAGCAATTTCCAGCGTACTTATCCAGACTATTATTATCGCAAGACAGTGGATGGTAAGTATTCTGATGGTTCTGGTTGTGGTAATGAGACTGCATCTGAAAGACCATTGATGCGTGAGTTTATGATAGAGAGCGTGAAATATTGGGTGAATGAATATCATATTGATGGTTTCCGTTTCGACCTGATGGGCGTGCATGATATCGAGACGATGAATCAGATTCGTGCGGCTGTTGACGAGATAGATCCTTCTATTTATATATATGGTGAAGGATGGAGCGCAGGAAGCTGTGCTTATCCTACAGAGAAGTTGGCAGTGAAGGCTAATACGCCACAACTCCATGGCATCGGTGCTTTTAGCGATGATATGCGTGATGCTCTTCGTGGTCCTTTCTCTGATGATACTAAGGGCGCCTTGTTGGCTGGTATTCCAGGAGAGGAGGAGAGCCTGAAGTTTGGTATCGTTGGTGGTATTGCCCATCCACAGGTGGATATGAATAAGGTAAATTACGACAAGAAACCTTGGACTAACAATCCTACTCAGCAGATTAGCTATATTAGTTGCCATGATGATATGTGTCTGGTAGATCGTTTGAAGGCAAGTATTCCTGGCTTGAAGGATCCGTCTGTTTCTGAAAGTGATCGTTTGGCTGAATTAATCCGCTTGGATTTGCTGGGGCAGACTGCAGTTTTCACTTCTCAGGGTGTACCGTTTATCTTGGCAGGAGAGGAAATGTTGCGCGACAAGAAGGGTGTTCACAACAGTTTTAATTCTCCTGATAGCATCAATCAGTTCAACTGGGATCATCTCAAGAAATATCCACAGGTATTTGAGTATTATCGTAATTTAATCCAATTGCGTAAGAATCACCCTGCATTCCGTTTGGCTACTGCAGAAAAGGTTCGTGAGCACTTAGAGTTCTTGCCAACTGTCAGTCCTGATGCTGTCAATCAGGTGAAGGAAGAGGGCTGTGTAGTGGCTTTCATGCTCAAGAACTTAGCTGGCATAGACTCTTGGAAGAATATTATTGTCATCTTGAATGCAAACCGTGAGGCAAAGTCTGTCGCTATTCCTGAGGGTGAATATCATGTGGCTTGCTGCAATGGTGTCATCAATGAGGAGGGTATCGGTATGCCTGTTAGTGGTAAGGAGGTCTTGGTAGATGCACAGTCTGCTTTGATTCTTTATGCTAAATAAGCATGAAAGTTGGCAATGATTCAAGATTTCATCAAGAAGAATTCATTATAATGTATAATTTTCTAATGACCAAATCTATAAGAAAATGAGAAAAATTTTTGTATCGTTAATGTTGCTTATGGGTACAATGAGCATGAATGCAGCGGTCTCTGTTGATCGCATTGAACCAACAGACTGGTATGTAGGTATGAAGGATGCTTCTCTCCAGTTGATGGTGTATGGTAAAGACGTGCGAAATGCGGATGTTGAGATTGATTATCCTGGCGTTCGCGTCGATTCTGTCGCAAAACTCGAATCTCCTAACTATCTCTTGGTTTATCTCAACTTAGAGGGTGCAAAGGCGGGAGAAATGACCTTGAAATTCAAACAGGGTAAGTCTGTCAAGAAGGTGAAGTACCAACTGAAAGACCGTGAAATGGCTGGTGATAAGCGCATAGGCTTTAGCAATGAGGATGTGCTCTATATGTTGATGCCAGACCGCTTTGCGAATGGTAATCCTAAGAATGATGCTTTCAAGACTATGAGAGACAAGACTTGCGACCGTAAGGCACCAAGTCTTCGTCATGGTGGTGACTTGGAAGGTATCCGCCAGCATTTGGATTATTTCAACCAACTGGGTGTTACCGCATTATGGTTTACTCCGGTATTGGAGAATGATAGCCCTAATGATGGCAAGAACAGTACTTATCATGGTTATGCTACTACCAATTACTATCGTGTAGATCCTCGTTTCGGTACCAATGCTGAATATAAAAAGTTGATTGATGAGGCTCACCAGAAGGGATTGAAGGTGGTGATGGATATGATTTTCAACCATTGCGGTTTTGAGCATCCTTGGGTAGCTGATATGCCATCTAAAGACTGGTTTAATGCTCCAGAGTGGTTGCTTCCTGAATACCAGACTCCTGAACATCTGAAAAAGATAGGTACTGTAGATGGTGCACGCACTGTGAATGATATGTATAAGCAGACCAGCTATAAGTTGACTCCGGTTTTGGATCCGTATGCCAGCAAAGTTGACTTTAAGGAGACTGTAGATGGCTGGTTTGTGCCTTCTATGCCAGATTTGAATCAGCGCAACCCACATGTCATCAAATACCTTATACAAAACAGCGAGTGGTGGATTGAAACAGTGGGTATAGATGGTATTCGCATGGATACTTATCCATACGCAGACCGTGATGCCATGGCTTTGTGGATGAAGACGCTGGATCAGGAATATCCTAACTTTAATACCGTAGGTGAAACTTGGGTAACAGAGCCTGCTTATACGGCTGCTTGGCAGAAAGACAGCAAACTGTCAGAGAAAAACAGTTATCTGAAGACTGTCATGGACTTTGCCTTCTACGATCGTATCAACAGTGCCAAGAAGGAAGAGACGGATGATTGGTGGAATGGAATGAATCGTATCTACAATGTATTCTGCTACGATTATCTCTATCCTAATCCAAAGAGTGTGATGGCATTTGTGGAAAATCATGATACCGACCGATTCTTGGGTGAGGGAAAAGACTCATTGGCTTTGAAGCAGGCGTTGGCACTTCTTCTGACAGTCAACCGTACTCCTCAACTCTATTATGGTACTGAGGTTCTGATGAATGGTACTAAGAGTGTTACCGATGGTAATGTTCGTAAGGACTTCCCAGGTGGATGGACTGGTGATCAGCATAATGCTTTTACTGCAGAAGGAAGAACGAATGCAGAAAACCAGATGTTCAACTGGTTGAGCAATCTCTTGCATTGGCGTCAGGGAAATAAAGTGATTACTAAGGGAAAACAGACCCAGTTCTGTCCTCAGAATGGTGTTTATGTCATTGCCCGTCAATACAAGGGTAAGAATGTGATGACCATCATCAATGGTAAGAATGAAGCCAACGAACTCAATGTGAGCCGTTATGCAGAGATTATCGGCAATGCTGCAAAGGCTACGGATGTAACCAATGGCCGTACTGTTCTTATCGATAAGAATGTAAAGCTTCGTCCACGCCAGACAATGGTGCTTGAATTCTAAGCATTTTATTTGAATTTCAACAGATAGAATTTGAATATCAAACATATATATTCATTACTTTCATTGATGTCCCAGTAAGCCGTGATTGGCTTATTGGGACGTTTTTTTTCTAAAAATTCTTTCTTTTCAAATATTCTTTGTATTTTTGCATTAAATATAATGAATATGTTGAAATACTTGTTTACATTGATAATGGTTCTGATAGTTAACTTGGGCATCTTTGCTCAGGGTAGCCTTCCTAATCGTTATCATGCCAGTTATCTCAACATGGCATCAGGAATGCCCAACAATTTTGCCGATGATATTTTTCAGGATTCTTATGGTTATATGTGGATTAGCACACATGGAGGCGGTCTGGTGCGCTATGACGGATATGATTTTCTGAATTTTGGATTAGGGGCTATCGGTGTGCAGTTGAGAAGCAATAATTGCAGGAATGTCTATGAAGACTCGTTTCGGCGCTTGTGGATTGCCTTTGAGGAAGGTCCGCAAGTTTTAGACCTCAAGACCATGCAGGCTATAGTTCCACCTTGTGAGAATGAGGCACTTGCTCAAAAGCTCTCTAAGGCACTCAAGCAATTCTGTACCCGTATGTATTGCGATGCAAAAGGCAATATGTGGATGCTTTCCCAGGTCGGAATTTATCGTTTTGCTTTCAATGAGAAGGGTGAAATCAGCAGTGTCCTGTCAGCTTCTGCTTCCTTCAATGCACCGGATTTAGGACTTTGTGATGTGTATGGCAAGGGAACTGTCGTTATCTGCAATGAGGGTAAAGTTAGTGAATTTTATGTGAAGAACAATCGGCTTTTATCCAGAGATTTAACTTCTCAATTTGCTCCGTTGGGTAATAACTATGCCGGTGCTGTGATTTATTATCATCAAAAAATCTGGCTGGCTACCAATAAGGGTTTGTTCAATAGTAATAAGCAAGTCTATCATTGTTCTGCTGATACCCGCCATTCCCTGCAGCATGAGGTTGTAACAAGTCTGGCGATTTCTCCGGAAGATAAACTCTTAGTGGGTTCTCTCTGCGGTGTAGATATTCTTGATGATAAAACTCAGGAGATTGAGCATTGGAATGTAGCAAGTCCTGTCAATCCCCTGAGCAGCAACTTTGTTAATTCTCTTTTTTCCCGAAACGGACAGATTTGGGTCGGCACGGAGACGGGGGGTATTACCAAATTGATGCCACGCCTGTTGCAGTTGGAATTCTACCGTCATGATTCTGATAATCCTGGCAGTATTTCCCCTAATGCTGTCAATGCCATGTATTCGGCGCCTGATGGTACGCTCTATGCAGGAACGGTTGAGGGCGGTCTTAATTGTCTGATGCCTCATTCCGAACATTTCATCCATTATACGACAGCCAATTCCGGTTTGCCACACAACAGTGTGTCTGCTTTTGCAGCCGACTCCAAGGGAAATCTCTGGATTGGTACATGGGGGGCAGGTTTGGCTGTCATGAATCTTCAGCATCCAGGACAGATTTCGCGTGTTCTGACAGATGGAAAATACCATGATTTGCTTTATTTCGTGGGCGCTTTGGCTTACGATGAGCGGAATGATGGTATGTGGATAGGAACCAATGCCGGTCTGTTCTTTTATGATTTGAAACGTAAGCAACTGGAAATACCATTCCCGGAGGCTTTGTCGGTGCGTGGATGTATCGGCAGTCTGATTACCCGGGATGGACGTCTCTTGATGGGAGAAATTAGAGGATATCTGGAGATGGATTTGAAATCCCGCCATTCAGGTAAGCGCTTTTTTGCAGTTAAGCGACACCCTTATAAGTTGGATAATCCAGAGAGTGGGGTTATTGATAAGATTCTCTCTTTCTGCCAGACTCATGATGGCAAGATTTGGATGGGCAGTAATGGATATGGAATGTACTGTCTTTCCACAAATCAGTCTGGAAAACAGGAAATCAGGTCTTTTACGATGTCCAATGGTTTGGCGAATAATACTGTAAAGGGAATCGTGGAAGATCAGCAGGGGATGCTCTGGATAGCTACTGATCATGGACTATCTGTGTTTAATCCAAAGACCGAGACATTCAGCAGTTTCTATAAAAATGATGGTTTGCTGAGTGCGCAGTTCTATTTTAATGGTGCAATCCGCTCACGCTCCGGAGTCATCTATTTAGGAACGGACTGTGGAATGATGGCTGTCAATGGCTTCAGTCATTCTTCCTATACTCAGAAGAATCTGCGCTTTACTGAACTTTTCGTAGATAACCAACCTGTTCTTGCTGGCAGCAAATATCTGGATGAGGATATTTCCTTAGCCAAGAAAATCCGCTTGCATGAGAGTGATAAGTCATTTACCATTCATTTCTCTGCACTCAATTATGGTAGTGAGACGCAGGGAGTTTATCTCTGTAGGATGAAAGGATATGAGAATGACTGGGTACAGCTTCAACCAGGGCAGCATAGTGTGCGATATTCCACCTTGCCAGCTGGCGACTATGAGTTTGAGGTGAAGTATGCTCCTTCCATTGCTTCCTCCCAGGAACAGGTGGCGAGCATTGAGGTGAGCGTAACCCCTTATTTCTGGAAGAGTTGGTGGTTTGTATCTATCATCCTGATAGGTATCATTGCCGCCGTACAGTATATCTATGTGCGCCGCCTGGAAAAGATGCGTGAGCAGGAAGTGGAGGTGCTTTACCGTCCGATAGAGGCGGCTCTCAAGGAAAGTGATGAACCGGGTAAGTTGCAGAACCGTATTCAGGCGATTCTGGAAAATCAGCGACGCTATCAGGAAAGTCAGGACAAAACGGTTTTAGCAGACAAGGAGGCGGTAGAGAAAAATTCCATACCTTTCATGGATGAAGTGATGAGTATCATGGAGAAGAATTTCCATGATTCTGAGTTTGGTGTCCAGGAGTTGGCTGATGCCTTGGGAATGAATCGCAGTGTGCTCAGCAAGAAACTGAATGCTGAGACAGGACTCCCTACCTCTCAGTTTATTCGCAATTACCGTTTGGATATTGCCAAAAAAATGATTACCGATAATGTGGCTAATCGTAATATCACAGAGATTGCTTATCGTGTGGGATTCAACGACCCGAAATATTTTACCCGTTGCTTTACCAAGCAGTATGGAATGGCTCCTTCGAGTTTCAAGGAGGAAATCTCGTAAAGACAAGGTCTTGGCTTTTCGCTTTTTGAAGGAAATCTCGTAAAGCTAAGGCTGTTTATAGAAGAATTCTTGTGTCTAAGGCTGTTTTTTAGGGAGAAAAACGGAAGTAGGGTGTCAGTTGTCCACCTATTATTCTCTTTTGTCCACCTTCGGTTGCTTTGTAATTAGTAACTTTGCGTCCGTAAAAACAAATCGTAAATAATTAAACCTAAGAAACAGATATGAAGAAACTTTTCCTATCAACGCTCTGTCTTTTGTCTTTCTCGGCAATGGCACAGACTCAACTTACAGATTCTGAACTTCAGAATCTGTATAAGAATACCTATAGCGGTCGTATTTCTGTTCACGATCCTTCTATTGTTGTAGATACTTTTACCTCTAAAACTTCCCCAGTGTATTATGTCTATGGTTCGCATCTGGGTCGTGGAAGAACCTATTCGTCTCGCTACTATCGCAGTTGGACTACATTCAGGGTTGGTGAGGAGAGTACGGATGCCAACAATAGTCTCTTTGCCGGTCCTTCTGGTGGAACTGTCAATTACAAGAATGCTTATTCGCTTCATGTCATCAAGAAGGTAAAGAACTATCTGGGTGAGGAAGTCGCTTTCGGTAACTTTGATGCGCACCAATGGCAATACAAAGGTTTTACAGTGCAAGGCAATCAGTGGGCACCAGATGTCATCTACAATAAAAAGATGAGGAAATGGTGTATGTATATGAGTTTGAATGGCGACCACTGGGGCTCTTCCATTGTTTGTCTTACTGCCAAAAGTCCAGAAGGTCCATGGACTTATCAGGGTCCTGTCGTTTTCTCAGGTTTCCAGGGAACTTTTGAACATAATGGTTTTGCAGCTGCCGAAGACTGGAAGCATACTGACTTGGAGATAGCAACAGGTGAAACGACTCTGCCACAGCGTTATCAAGTGGGCAACAGTTGGGGATCTTACTGGCCTAACTGTATTGACCCTTGTGTGTTCTATGATGATGAGGGTAATCTCTGGATGGGATATGGTTCCTGGTCGGGTGGTATCTTCATGCTGAAACTGAATGAGGAAAATGGTCTTCGTGACTATGAATATACCTATGATTATGAGGTGAATGGGAAGAAGACCCAACCGGGAAGTGCTAACGGCAGATGTACCAGCGACCCATATTTCGGCAAGAAGATTGCTGGTGGATACTATGTATCAGGCGAAGCAAGCTATATAGAGAAGATCGGTAAGTACTGGTTCCTATTTATGAGCTATGGCGGTTATGCACCAGATGGCGGTTATCAGATGCGTATCTTCCGTGCTGACAAACCTACAGGTCCTTATAAGGATTGTTGGGGAACTCCTGCCGTATATGAAAAATATGTGAAGAACTATGATTCCAACGCTGGCGACAATCGTGGTGTGCTGCTCATGGGTGGATATCAGTGGGATACAATGCCTGTTGCTGAGATTGCACAGGGACATAATTCTGCTTTTACCGATAAGGAAGGCCGTTCTTTTGTGGTTTATCATACCAAGTTCAACGATGGAAGTATAGGTCATCAGGTTCGAGTACACCAGTTGTTCCTGAATGATGAAGGCTGGTTGATGGCTGCTCCATTCGAATTTAATGGTGAGACTGTTACCAATCAGGATATTGCAACCCAGGCATCTGTTGCCGACGAGGATATTCCGGGAGTGTATCAGTTCATTCGTCACAAATATAATCAGAGTGCTACATCCAAAGCTTACCAAAAGCCTGTCAATATCCAGTTGACAGCCGATGGCAAGATTACTGGTAGTTTGTCTGGTAGCTGGAATCGCATCGCAGGAACTGACTATATCCATTTGGAAATCGGTGGCGTAACTTATCGAGGTGTCTTGGTAGAGCAAAGCATTGACTATACGAATGTCAAGACGTTGAGCATTGCTGCGCTTTCTTCTTCCAGTGGTAGTCTGACAATTGGACAGAATAATTTCACATACCAGCAGGAAGTATGGGCTGTCAAGGCCAAACCGGAGGTTGCCATCGCTTATACTAAAGATCATATAGTCGTACCTTTCGCAGATGGTGCTACTATCAATAGCAGTCAGACGATGCCTACCAAGGGACTGATGGGTGCAAAGATCTCTTGGAAGTCCAGCGATACGAGCGTAATGTCCACAGGTGGCGTAGTCTATAAGAATGGTCAAGTGGTAATGACTTTGACCATCACTTGCGGCGACTATGTTTATACGAAGGATTACAATCTCACGGTAGATAAGGATGCAGAAGAAACGACTCCTGTTTATTATCCGGTATCAGCACAGAAGAATACAACGAATGCTTATAATACCAACTTCAGTCAGGAATATACGCTGAAGGCTGGTAAGAAGGCACAGTTTAAGTTCTATAACTATACTGCTGGTACAGCTAATTTTAAGAGTTGGGTTTTGGGCGTTTCAAATGTGGCTCATAATACTACCGGTTATAAGGAGTATGTGATGTTGCGCAATGACAATTGGGAGATTATTGCAGCTAATAATACTGGCTGCACCAATAATTACGATTGGTCAACATTTGTGCAGGATATGAATGGTTCTTTGGTTGATATGACTGTAGAATATGAAGCTACAGGCACTTTCAAGATGACTGCAGTTATCACCACGAAGACCAAGAAGGTTTATAATTATTCCTATACCAAGACCATCAACGAGAAACCAGCCAAGCTCAATCTCTTCTTTACAGGTGAGAATTCCTATATTGATGGTTCCAGCATTGCTACTGGCATAGAGGAGGCTCCTGTCATCATTCAAAAGAAGCAGACTGATGGCAAGTGGTACAATCTTGCTGGTCAGCAGGTAGATAAGAACTACAAGGGTGTAGTGATTGTGAATGGCAAGAAATTTATAAATAGGTAATTCGCCTATATATCATTTCGCTTATATATAATAAGGTATAATAACATGAATATATCTGATATACTATTGGGAGCAGCAATCATCATTGCTGCTCCTGCAGTAAATAGTGGCGGGGAAGCCAAGGCGGCTATCAATGATGGAAATGAAGCCAAGGTGCAGCAAATTCATCCTGATCAGGTTGTTGTTGATTCTCCTTTCGTTCATGACCCGGTGCTGGCGTATGAAAATGGGAAATACTATCTTTACAGTACTGGTCACGGCATTTCGCAGATGACTTCTGCCGACCGTAAGCATTGGACATTGTGCAGGGAGGGAGTCTTGAAGAACCATGAGATACCAGCCTGGACGCATGATAGTGTGCCCGGTTTTCATACTCATATCTGGGCTCCGGATGTTATCCGCTATAGGAATAAATGGTATCTTGCCTATTCCTGTTCTACTTTTGGCAAGAATACTTCAGCCATCGGTTTGCTGAGCAATTCTTCGCTTGCGAATGTGAATGGTTGGAAGGATGAAGGGTGTATTCTCGCTTCGAAAGGCAAACGGGATAACTGGAATGCTATTGATCCAAATTTTATCGTAGATGAGAAGGGAAATCCTTGGATGACCTGGGGCTCTTTCTGGGATGGAATTCAGATGATTCAGCTGGATAAGAAGACGATGCATGTGAAGAAGGGCGCCAAGCCTCAGACCATCGCCCGCCGTCATGCTTTTGGCGATGCTTCTGCTGAACCAAATCCTACCTCCAAGTTTGCCGGCACCAATGCCATCGAGGCTCCTTTCATCATGAAGCATGGTGGTTATTACTATCTCTTCGTGAGTTGGGATTACTGCTGTCGTGGCATCAAGAGTAACTATCGTGTTGCCGTAGGCAGGAGCAAGAAAGTGGCTGGTCCTTACCTGGATAAGAATGGTAAGGATATGCGCAATGGTGGTGGCACGCTGATTCTTGAAGGCGATAAGAAGGAATTTGAGGCGATGGGCCATTGTTCTGCCTACTCCTTTCCCGATGGCGACTTCTTCTTCTGTCATGGTTACAGTATTGCAAAAAATGGCGCCAGCATCCTGGTTCAGAAGAAGATCAACTGGACGGAAAATGGCTGGCTGACTTTAGAGTAATAAGGAATCATAAACTAAACATAATAAAACCAAAGCCAACAGTAAACTGAAAATAAAACCTAAAAAGGGCGACAATCTGCATCACGCAGGTTGCCGCCCAAACTGTTTTTAACTAACTAATTTTAAATTTATCAACTATTTTCTACATGTAAATTTAAACTCAAACAAAAACTCTATATCTTTCTTTTATTTCAATCTGATGATATTCAGCGAGTTGGCTGGAATCTCTACCGTAGAACCATTCTTCTCTGTAGTCACGTAGTTCTCTACAGGATAGATGTTGGTAGGATTGTCGATGGTATTCTCCTCCAGACCGTTCTTGGCAGAAAGACGGATGAGCTTGCCATTCTTGATCTCCTTGCCCTGAAGATTGATCTTCGCTGTTGTATGCTCGGTGCTTGTGTTGGCAATCTTCAGGATTACCTCACCCGTCTGCTCATCAAGCGTTGCTGTAGAGAAAATGCCAGGAAGGGTATTTGCCTTCAACTTGGTAGCGAATACCTCCTTGCCATCCAACTTGGCGAAGATGCTGTCGCCTACAACCTTCAGCTCGATATCGTACCACTTTCCGGTTTCAATCTTGCCAGGGCAGGTAGCAATCTGACTCTTGGCGCCATTCACGATAGACTCCACACCGTGCTGGGTATTGTTCCAGCCACCGAGGTTCAACCAGCAGTAGTTGTTCTTATCCACGTAGTTGAAGACGATGAGGAAACCTTCGTTGCCGGCATCCTTTTTCGCGCGTACCTTATATATATAACCATTGCTGGTGATTTCGCCCGGATTCAGGTAGATGCAACTTTCCTCGTTGCTGGTCTGCTTGATGATGTTGCCTTCTGTCTTCCATTGACCGTGAACATCTGTAGGCAATTCCTGCAGTGTCATCGGCAGTGCCTTTCCGTTCTCATCGCTATAGCCCTTGTCTTCAAATGACACCTGAGAAGCCCATGTTCCCATACCTACACGGCAGATGGCTGGTTTTACACGAGCCTGATCATACTTGTATGGATTCTCCTGGTTCACCTTCAATACACGGGTACCGATGTTGTTCGCCATCACGTTCTGAACGTAGTAAGATGGAGTTCCGAATACCTTATCAGATGTATACTGAATCATATCCGGTGCCCACATACGGTTGTTGAGGTTGGCGAAGATAGGAGCGTAGGATGCCATGGTTACGATGTCTGAGTTGTTCTCGATGCCCATCATATAGACTGCCTCACCGAGTGCTGCATCGAGCGAACCCATATTGCCGAAGCCCTGGGTTACGGCATATTCACCTACATAAATCTCGCTGCCCTTGCGGTCGTAGTTGTCATACTTGTTGAAGTTCTCGGCAAACCAGGCAGGGTTTCTGTAGTAGTGCTCGTCGAGGAGTTCTACGCTCTCGTTGCTTTCCCACTTAGGGTTGTCATCGCCCCAAGCCACCACGTTACCGATGAGGTGCATCTTAGGATATTTCGCCAGAACGGCATCCTTGAACTTCTTGAAGCGCTCGTAGTAATGGTCGCTCTGAGCCGCAGGATCCGGCTGGTTGTTCTCATTACCAATCTCCAGATATTCGATGTTGTATGGCTCAGGATGACCATTCTTAGCACGGAGCGCACCATATTTAGAGGTAACAGGACCGTTGGCATACTCCAGGGCATTCATGCACTCGTCAATCCAAGGCTGGATGCTATCCACAGGAGTCATGCCGCCGTGCCACAAACCTACGTTTACAACATAGAGAGGCTTGGCGTTCAGATCCTCGGCAAGCTGAAGATACTCGTCGAATCCCATACCGTCGCTGGTACGGTAGCGCCAGTTCACGTTCTTATGACCTGGACGTTCCTCGATAGGACCGATGGTCTTCTCCCAGTGGAAAGCATTCTCTGGAGATTCCTGTCCCTCTACGTAGCAACCGCCAGGGAAGCGGACGAACTTAGGATGGATGTTATAGAGGAGCTGAGCCAAATCAGGGCGCAAGCCATTCTCGCGATTCTTGAAAGTAGGAGGGAAGAGGCTTACCACATCGAGAACGATGGTACCCTTTCCGTCGGCTACAAGTTCGAACTGCGCCTTTGCATCGTTTCCGTTGGCAGTCAACTCAGCCGTATATTTAGTCCATTTCTTGCCTACCTTGGCATTGAGAGCGGTTTCTGCATACACCTTGTCGCCCTTTGCATTGATAAGACGAGCCTTCAATCCGCCTTTATAGTTACCTTTTGCCCAGAAAGAGAGCTTGTAGGTTCTGCCTTGAACAGCATTGATGCCCCAGAAACCCTCGTTGATGATAGAAGCTGTGGCAGCAGGTTTGGCAGCGATGGTCAATTGGAGCGCCTTACCCTGAGCTTTGTTGAGCAAGTCCTTGTTGATAAGTTGCGCATTGATTTTAGCACCATCCTGAGCGGCTGTCTTCCAGGTAGGAATGTTCTTGTCGTCATCCTCAAAAGAACGGTTGCTGATGAGTTCGGCATAGAGACCGCCGTCAGCAGCATGGTTGATGTCCTCGAAGAAGATACCATATAAATTAGGTGAAACCTTGATGCCAGGATTAGAGGCATCCACATTGATGGTAACTTGGGCATTGGCAGCCATGGTTGAGGCGAGCAATGCAGAAAGTAAAATCTGTTTCTTGTTCATTGTTTATTCTTAGGTTTTTTATTTCCGTTTTATTTAATTACAGTTGCAAAATTACGAAGAAATGGCAAAAAAAAGGTGGACAAAAAGCAAAATATAGTGTAAAAGGTGGATTTTCCGCTGAAAATCCACCTTTTTATGGGATAATTAAAGACTAAAATTACTTCAATGCGGTAGTCCTCCTTTTCATCTGGCAAAGGCCAGTAAGGCAATGGCTTTCTCTATATAAACAGTTCTTCCAAGGTTACGCAAGAGACAAATAGGTCTGAATATTCATTTTTTGTCAGTTCCGTATTGCCGATATAGGTCAGATGGAAGGTCTTGGACGGATATTTTTCTTGCATTGCTTGCAGGCGACTTCCCAATACTTGTGCATAAGATTTTGTAATGGTATATGGTGAAAGATAGAACTTCATCTCGCAGATGTTCACCACGTCGTCTGCCCGGTCTATCAACAAGTCGATTTGCATGCCGTCTTTCACTTCATTCCCTTTGATGATCAGTGAAGATTCCTGCGAAGACACACCCCCGATGTTGAGCGCATATTTGATTTGGGAGATGTGTTGCAGGCAAAGTTCCTCAAAGGCAATTCCGCGCCATGAAGCAATATCGCTCTCTTTGAGATGCTTCTGCCAATAGTCGGTTTGCACAATCTGTTTATTTTCTTTGAAATGTAACCAGAACCAACAGAAGGAGTCAGTCAACTTATAGTGCTCTTCTCGTTGCGATGCGCCGAAAGGGACGTATTTGATGATGAAGTCGCTTCCCATCAGTGCCTTTAGCATTTTGGTGAAGTCGCCATTTGGATTCAATTGGGTCTTCTCGGCGATTTCCTTTCGGGTGTAGCCTGCATGACGAGTGCCAAGGCATCGAACGATTTTCATACAGTCTTCTGCATTGTCAAATATTGAGTTGAATAGTCTTTCGAACTCATCGCCTAATTTTGCATTTCTTGCAAAGAAAAGGGCATCAATATTTTGAGCCAAACTGTATGAAGGATTGAAGAAATTCATGTAGAAAGGAATTCCTCCCATAATCATATAGGCTTGGGCTATGTTGTAGCGTGACATCTGTATGCCACGGCTCTTGTAGAAATCTTCACATTCTTTCAGAGTGAAAGGCGAAAGTTTGATTTCTCCTGTCAATCGCCCATATAATCCGCCTTTGTTGTTGATAAGATTATCGAGCATCCATGAAGTGGCAGATCCGCAAACGATGAGGAGTAAGTTGCGCTGTGTGTTGCCCCATCCATTCCAAAATGCCTCCAAGGCTGTGAGAAAGCCAGAACGTGCGGTATCCATCCATGGTAATTCGTCAATGAAGACAATCTGTCGTGAGCCATTGGCATTTATTTCCAGAAATCTCTCCAGGAGGAAGAATGCTTCCATCCAAGACTTAGGCTGTGCAATATTTTCCATGCCATGCCTGAGAAGAGAAAAGTAGAAGTTCTGCAGTTGGTCTTTGAGCGTAACTTTTCGCTGTCGGTCGTAGGGGGACAAGCCTGTATGGTGGAAAACCATGTTGTCGTGAAATACTTCGTCGATAAGGAATGTCTTTCCTACACGGCGACGACCATAAACGGCAACAAACTCCGCTCTACCGCTATGATAATAGCGATGGAGTTCAGCGATTTCTTTTTTTCTTCCGATTATATCACACATAAACTTTCTTCTTTTGGTTGGATGCAAAATTACAAATAATCTTGTAAAAAACAAAAGAAAATAGCGTTTATTCCGCTACGAAAGTGATTTTAGGGTATTTCGTAGCGGAATAAACGCTATTCTTCAAATCTTTTACCCGTAGAATTTAGTGGGATTTTTGCTTGCAAAGGCGACAATTGCTTATTCCCTAAGTACAAAAGACTTGTTTGCGACTCGTATCTCTGAAAGATAGGAATCTGTATTTCGGGTTTACGGGTGGTGTCTTACTTGTATCCCCCTTGTGTTTTTCGGGGGCACAAAAGTGCTCTTACCCGAGCGCAATAGTGCCCTTGCCCGAGCACAATAGTGCCCTTCCTTTGGCACTTTACAATCTTGGTGAAACAAGAATATCCGCTTGGTATTCTGTTCGCTTGCGATTTTACCCTTCATCCTTCATCTTTTCGTCTGGAATGCCGATAAACACAGGGGATTTGAGGATGAAGGGTAAAAATCAACCCTTCATCACCCTTCATCACCCTTCATTACCCTTCATTTTTTTCTTGATTTTGCCCCCTCTTATGAGTCCATCCAGTCGTCTATGAAGCCTATAGCTTGCCTTCATAGACGACTACCCTTAGGCTTCATAGACGATTCATCTTGAGCTGAAGGCCGATGAAGGCCGATGAAGGGTGATGAAGGGTGCTTTTTAGTTGTTTTGTTTGTAATTATCTGTATATCAGATAATTATGTTGTAAGAATGAAGGGTGAAGGGCTTTCTCCGTTTCGCTTTTAAATTTTCGACTATGCCTCAAATATCTTTGCAGTCTTGCACCCTGCAATGTACACCACATAAGTCTTTATGTGATAATGTGGAAAAATCTTTCCCATGTCTGCGGCATAAGCCTTCACTTGTTGTGCATCTTCTGAGCGTGCCTCTTCCAGATTATCAACAATGCCTGCATCTTTTGACTTGAAATACTTAAACTCGATGATGCGACAGTCGTTGTGGAATGATGTGCCGGGAATGCCAGTCAACACTAAGTCAGCACGACCTGATGGCAAGTTCTGTTCGATGGCGAATGTATAGCAATTGCTCAAGTAGCGGCTCAGCAACTCGAAAAATGAACAGCGAATGAAATTCTCGTTCATCTTGTCAAAGGCTTGGGCAGGAAGCTGACCTAAGTATTCCTTAACATAGTTATGGAATAATGGCTCCAGTTTTCTGTCTTTAGCAAATATCTCGTATGCAGGAACAAACTTACGGGCATTGTCACTGATGCTATTCAATTCGTTGTAGTAACTCATATATACACTCTTGGTCGTCAAGTTTGGCAAAGCCATTTTGTAATTGTCCTTCAGGGTGGTCATACCCAAGTAGTAGAGGCTGATAGGGTAGAACTCTGGGGAGAAGAACTTTTGCTTGTTGAACTTGCTGCGTAAATCGGCTTGTGAATAGTACAATTCTCCATCCATCAACAGGCTGTCGAGCATTTCCTTGGCATTGTCAAGCGTGATGGTCAATCTTCTTATCCAACTGGTGTCGGTGCGCAGGTTCTCATCTACCATTTCCGTAGGGATACCACCTCTTAGCTCTGCAAAGTTCTTGAGGAAGTAAGTCAAGATGGTAGAGTTGAACAACGGTTCTGCATTTGGCAAAAAGTGGTAACCATCATAATTGTTGAGTATCAGAGTCCATAATTCCTCGAAAGAGGCTTGAGGACCATATTTCTTGATGACATACTTCAGATATTGTGCTGCTTCCTTATGGGTAAAGCCCAATAGATTGGTAAATTCCGGCTTCAGTGTCAACATCTCTGCGATGTTGTAGCCACTGGTTAAGTCATCCATGGTGACAGGCAGTACTCCTGTGCAGAAGCAGGTACGGATGGTACCTTCGCCAATGCCAGCCTTGATAACCTTGAAGAAAGTTCGTAGGAAACTTTCCCCAGTGGTCAGGTCCTGGTACAGCGAGTCCTTATAGACAACTAATAGCTGGTTGGTAAAGTTGTCGTATTCATCTATTAATATATAAAGAGGTGGAAGATTATGGGAAGAGATAAACTCGCATACTTCAACCAACATGTTGGAGGCATTGCCATCCTCTCTGAACTTGAAATCTCCAAAAAGGTCTCTGTTGCGTTCTACCAATGTACGGAGTGGACTGCAATTCACAGCGTTGAAGTTCTTCTCGATATCTTCCTTCTTGCTGGCAACGGAAGTTGTGGAAAAGTCATATCTTACGACGAGATATTGGTTGTGCTCGTTTGTAGGGTGTTCGCCAATCCAAGTTCCACCAAACAATTCTTTGAATTGTGTTGCCATATTGCGGTCGTAATAGTGAGCCAACATGGAAACGAGCAGACTCTTTCCGAATCTGCGGGGACGGAGAAAAACAGGAGCTTTGTAACGCTCAAGCAGTGGGATATAGTTGGTTTTGTCCACATAATAGTATCCCTTGTGGCGAATCTCAGCAAAGTTCGCCACAGCGTATGGTACGGTAATATCTGCTTGTGAGTATGTCATTGTCTTATTTTGTTTAATATAGTAATACCAGTCCGGCGAAAGCCGAGTAGAGTATCATTCTTATTGGATTGATCTTCATCACCTTCACGCCGATAAAGGTGGCGAAGAAGAGGGCGATGGAGATGTAGAAATGCCAGGGATTGGCTGGCGTAGAGAAGTTCTCGCCATTCATCAGAAGCAGGGCTGCGGCTCCTACCAATCCGACGATGGCTGGGCGAAGACCGATGAAGATGCTCTGGACGGCTGAGGTGTTCATATACTTGTACAGCATCTTGCTGATAAGAATCATCAAAACCAAGGATGGGAGAACCAGCGCAAAGGTCGCCATGGCACTTCCGAGTACAGCCATCATGCCACTCATGCCGGCATTATGGACAGCTGTATAGCCACAATAGGTAGCGGTGTTGATACCGATAGGTCCCGGTGTCATCTGAGAGATGGCAACCACATCGGTAAACTCTTGCATCGTCATCCAATGATACTGCGTAACAACCTGTCCCTGAATCAGGGATATCATGGAATAGCCACCTCCGAATCCGAAGATGCCTATCTGAAGGAATACGATGAAAAGCTGAAGAAATATCATAGTTTATTCTTTTTTTAATTGCAAATGTACTGATTTTCTTGATTACCACCAAATTATTTTAAAAAACTTTACGCTCTTTTTGGTAAATAAGTGTAATTTCCTTGCTGTTGTTGGAAAAAAGTTGTAAATTTGCACGTGAAAAGCTGGAAAAAAGTTGCAACTTAAAGCCTGAAAAGCTGGAAAAAAGTTGCAAATAAGTATCCGAAAACCTGGAAAAAAGTTGTAAGAATATGCTTAAAAGAAAGATAATCAGTGAGTTGGTAAAGTGGAAGCAAGAATCTTCTAATAAAGCACTTCTCATAAAAGGTGCTCGACAGATTGGCAAGACTACTATTGTTCGCCAATTTGCAATGGCTCATTATAAAAATATGGTTGAGATTAACTTTGAGCAGATGCCTATGGCAAAACAAGCTTTCGAAGGAAATCTGGATGCACGTACCATTCTGATAAACTTATCAGCTATGGGATTCGGACCTTTGGAGCCAGGGCAAACACTGATATTCTTTGATGAGATACAGTCTTGTCCTAAGGCTCGTACTGCAATCAAATTTTTAGTTGAGGATGGACAATATGATTATATAGAATCTGGTTCTTTGTTAGGTGTTAATTATAAGGATGTGTCTTCTTATCCTGTAGGATTCGAAAGAGAATTGGATATGTATCCACTTGACTTCGAGGAATTTCTTTGGGCATGTAATATCAGCAAGGATGTAATTGAAATGTTGAAAGAGTGCTACCAAAATTTGCGTCCTGTGCCTGAATTTCTGCATGGTCAAATCATGGAGCGTTATCGTCAATACTTGATAGTTGGTGGTATGCCAGAAGTTGTTGTTACCTATTTGGGCAATGAGGATTTCAATAAGACGATAGCTGTTCAGAAGGACATACTGAATGGTTATCGTAATGATATTTCTAAATATGCAGGTAATGACAAGTTGTTGGTAAAGTCTGTGTTTGATGCTATTCCAGGGCAGTTGAGTAAGCAAGATAAGCGTTTTATATTAGCTTCTATTGAAAAAAATGCTTCTCGTCGCAAGTATGGAGCACCTACGCAATGGCTTGTTGATGCAGGTATGGCGTATTATTCCTTTAATGTCGGGGCTTTCGAATTGCCTTTTCCTATCCATGAGAATCTGAAACTATACAAGTTGTTTTTTGTCGATTCTGGTTTGATGTGTGCCATGATGCTCAATGGTATTCAGGCACAGGTCTTGTCGGGAGATATTGATGTGAATGAAGGGGCATTGACTGAGAATTATGTAGCAGGAGAATTTGCCAAGCATGGCATTTCTCTCAACTATTATGACAGAAAGAGTAAGCATGAGCTGGATTTTATTTTCCCTGAGAAGAATAAAATTAGTATTGTGGAAGTGAAATCTGGTAAGGATTATAAGCAACATGCTTCTCTCGATATGGCTCATTCGCTTTTTGCTGACAAAATCAATCGGCGTATTGTCATGAGTGGTAATAACTTGGAAATAGAAGATGGGTGTATCTATTTGCCGTTTTACATGAGTATGTTTTTGGGTGGTGAATAAATTTGTTAGTCGTGGAAATGTGCTAAAAAATATGAGATTTCCACGACTAATCCCATCCTTCGCTACTTTTCATAAACTTGATGTCGTCGTATATCTGTTTCTTAGATATAGGTTTTATTCCGGCATCAGCTAATTGACCATTGACTTTTTCCATAAGATCTTCTATGAAGTACTTATGGTATTTGTCACTGAAACATTTGTCCAGTATCTTGTATCTTATGAAAGCATTTTTGTTTATTGGCATGGTATCTGTTAGTATGTTTTTTACTTTCTTTTATTTTCGAATAGTTGAAGCTGGCGACTTAAATCCTCTTCTGAAGGGAGAACTTCACGTATTTTCTTGATACGTACCTTGTCATAAGAGGCAACTCCCATCGGAGTGGATATTCCCTTGAATGCCCACTTCACTTCCGTTTGGTTCTTATCTTTACAGATGAGCAAGCCGATGGTCGGGTTATCATCATCAGTTTTCAACAGTTCATCCACAGCATTCACATAAAAGTTTAACTTACCAGCAAACTCTGGCTCGAATGGCTTGGCTTTCAATTCGCAGACTATATACGAGCGAAGGTGAATGTGGTAGAAGAGCATGTCTATGCGGCGTGTCTTGCCTGCAACGATGATTTCTTTCTGGCGTCCGATAAAGGCAAAGCCTGTTCCTAACTCTAATAGGAAACGAGTGATGTTTTTCTCTAATTCATCTTCCAACTCTTCTTCGGCATATTGTTTAGGGAGTTCGATGAAACCAAAGTCGTAGGTGTCTTTGGTTATCTCTTGTGCCAATTTGCTTTGTTCTGGGGTAAGATAATCAGAGAAATTAGAGATGGCTCCTCCTTGTGTATGATAGAGGTCTGCTCGTAAACAGTTGTCGAGTGTGTTGCGACTCCAGCCTTCATTTATTGTTTGCTGAATATAGAATAGGGCTTCGTCAATATCCTTACATTTGGTAGTGATTTCAATATGATGTCCCCAAGGTACAAAAGAAAAAGCAAGAGGAAATGCCAATCCTAATTCGTCATTGAATTCGGCTTCTTGAATTTCTGCACCAAGTTGTTGCAGTTTTGTTTTCTGCTTATTATCAGAAGTTTGTAATTCTGCAACAAGTTGTTGCAGTTTTTGATTTGTTTTATTGGACGAGTAGAAAATGTACCATTTCTTCATATTCCAAAGGTTTCTTGCACTGAATCCTTTCGCCTTAGGAAATGCGGCTTTTAAGTCGAGACTAACCTGTTCTACTACACCTGCTCCCCAATGCTCTTCTGCACGACGAACGACAAGGTCACGTCCCAGTTGCCAATTGAATAACAACTGTTCTGAATTTACCTTAACCGCAGATTTTATCTGCGCTTTCTTGTATCTACCTTTCAGTTCTTCGATCCATGACACATAAGCTTCGTCTATGTGAACATTTTTAGAACTTGCAAAATGTGGTTTTGTCTCTTCCATATTCTGATTTTTTAATTACTCCGTCGGTTGGATAAATTGCCCATAGACGTATCCACCTAAGGCCGCTACGATAATTACCCAGATAGGGTTGACGCCCATCAGCCATATCAGGAGGGCAGATAAGATAGGAACCCAGCAGTTGACGAACGAGATGTGGGCACTCTTGGCCAATGAAAAGGTAGGAACAGCTATCAGAGCCACGACGGCAGGACGGATACCTGCAAACATCGCCGCTACCACCTTGTTGTCCTCAAACTGATGGAAAAACATAGCAATCGCTAATATAATAAGGAAGGAAGGCAACGAAGCGCCGAGGGTGCAGACAATGGCTCCCGGTGTCTTTGCCAACTTATATCCGAGCAGGGAACTCATGTTGATGGCCAAGGCTCCCGG
>OBCI01000025.1_pt1 | contig 58645 bp, 58 predicted proteins | sample 1495881 | NCBI WGS metagenome assembly OBCI01 (sample SAMN03418262, study PRJEB22391) | human gut metagenome | biome: human-gut; feature: organic feature; material: feces | host: Homo sapiens | place: Tanzania | collected 2013-01 | reverse complement strand
ATTTACAAAGAGAGACTCTTGGGTTACAAACGGGACTCTCGCTCTACATTTCACCCTTGGTATGAAGAGAATGAGGGAATTGAAGATATCCGGTCTTTTTTATGTGAAATAAGTATTGCTATTGTGCGGACATTTGCATATAATAAAGACAGATAAAATACTGCTCACGAAAGGAGATGTTTTATATGGCTACAAAATCAGCAAATTTATATGCAAGGATTGAACCGGATGTCAAAGAGAAAGCAGAAAATATTCTGGCTACACTTGGTATCCCTGCTTCCAATGCTATCAATATGTTTTATAAGCAGATTATCTTACAGAGAGGTCTTCCGTTTGAAGTAAAAATACCATCTGCCAGACCTGCTGATATCAGCGCATTATCAGAGGTAGAGTTAAATGAAGAATTAGAGAAGGGATATGCGGATATGCAGGCTGGACGGACAAAAAATGCTAGGAAAGCCTTCTCTGATATTCGCAAAGATTATGGCTTATGATATATGAAATAGAAGTATCAGAACAGGCTGACAGTGATTTGAGAGGAATTTTTGAATGGTTGTAACAATACTTAGAGTAATGTATGCAGGACGGGATATAGACAATCAGTTAAATATACACACAAAGCAATAAGAAATATGATATAAAGCAGTCTTTCACATTTAGGATTGACTGCTTTTTCGTATCATTTGATTCTAAGCTTGAAATTAAAAAATGGTGTAAAAGTGGTGTAAATACCGCCAAAATCAATTTAATAGAAAATTTATAAAGCCTGAAACCCCAGTAAAATCAAGGGTTTCAAAAAATTTATTCAAAAAATTAGCACTCAAGGGTTGACATTGCTAATAGGTGGTGGTATGTTATGTACAGATAAAAAATTAGCACTCCAAAATACAGAGTGCTAACAAATTAAAAGCATACTTCAGATGGAGCGTGTGACCAATGGAAAATGAAAACAAAGAACTAGAGTTGAGCGAGAGACAGCTTACCATACTGGATGCAATCATCCGTAATTATCTCGCCACAGGAGAGCCGGTTGGCTCACGTACAATTTCAAAATATACAGACCTTAATTTAAGCTCGGCAACAATCAGAAATGAGATGAGCGACTTAGAGGAGATGGGCTATATAGTGCAGCCGCATACCTCAGCAGGAAGAATCCCTTCGGATAAGGGCTACAGACTTTATGTAGACCATCTTATAGAGACAAACGATAAGAAGGAAAAAGAGCTTTCTGATATGAAGGAGCTGGTCATTGAAAATACCGAGAAGATGGAGCAGGTGTTAAAGCAGGCGGCAAAGGTACTTGCAAACAATACCAATTATGCCACACTCGTTTCAGCACCGGATGTCAATCACAACAAGGTGAAATTCATCCAGCTTTCACAGGTTGATGAGCAGCACCTGCTTGCAGTAATTGTTATGAACAACAATATGGTCAGAAACAAGATGCTTGATTTATATGAGCCGCTTGATAATGAGACGATACTTAAGCTCAACATTCTGCTTAACACCTCATTAAACGGACTCGCAATGAACGAGATTAATCTTGGAAACATTGCAAGCATAAAGGAACGCGCTGGTATCCATTCAGGAATTGTCTCTGATGTGATTGATGCATTGGCACAGACCTTCGCTGAGAGTGAGGATCTTAAGATTTACACCAGCGGAGCGACAAATATTCTGAAGTATCCTGAGCTTTCGGATTCCAATAATGCAGCGACACTTTTGTCGGCATTTGAGGAAAAGGAAGAGCTAGCAAGCCTTGTTACCGAATCCCTTTCAGATTCCGAGAAGAAGGACAATGGAACAGGCATTCAGGTTTATATAGGAAATGAATCTCCAATCCAGACCATGAAGGACTGCAGTGTTGTCACTGCGACATATGATCTGGGTGAGGGCGTAAAGGGCACGATAGGAATTGTCGGACCAAAGCGTATGGATTATGAAAAAGTAATGGATAATCTAAAGACTCTTAAATCCCAGTTAGATGGAATTTATAAGAAGTCTGAGGATGAAACATAGGAAGGTGGTCAAAAATGCCAGAGGATATTAAAAAAGAAACAATCGACAATGAGACTGCAGAAAACAAAGCAGAAGAGATAGAGATTGAAGGAGCTGATGAGGAAAGCACTCAGGCAGCCGAAGAAGCAAAAGATACAGATGTGAATGAAACTGAATCAGTGGATGATGCTTCAGCTGATGCAGATGCCAAAGCAGATGAAAAGAAAGGCATCTTCAAGAAAAAGAAAAAAGACAAGAAGGATGAGCAGATAGAAGAGCTTAACGACCGTCTGAAAAGACAGATGGCAGAGTTTGAGAACTTCCGCAAGAGAAGTGAGAAGGAAAAATCCCAGATGTTTGACATGGGAGCAAAGACAATAGTTGAGAAAATCCTTCCTGTAATTGACAATTTCGAGAGAGGTCTTGCAGCAGTACCGGATGATAAGAAGGATGATCCTTTTATCACAGGGATGGATAAGGTCTACAAGCAGATGCTCACAGAGCTTGATGCTGCAGGTGTAAAGCCAATAGAGTGCGTAGGACAGGAGTTTGATCCTGATTTCCACAATGCAGTGATGCAGGTTGAAAATGATGAGCTTGAGTCAGGCACCGTAGCACAGGAGCTTCAGAAGGGCTATATGTACAAGGATTCAGTGGTACGCCACAGCATGGTATCGGTAGTACAGTAATGATGTGTACATCTATCCGGCATGACAGTGAATCAGAGTTTTATGATTCATGTGAAGCACCGGATGGTTACAAATATATTAAACATGTAAAAACACTATATTTAATAGGAGGAAAATAAAATGGGCAAAATCATTGGTATTGATTTAGGAACAACAAACAGCTGCGTAGCAGTTATGGAAGGTGGAAAACCTACAGTTATAGCAAACCAGGAGGGTGCAAGAACCACACCTTCAGTAGTTGCTTTCACAAAGACAGGAGAGAGACTTATCGGTGAGCCTGCAAAGCGTCAGGCAGTTACAAATGCTGAGAAGACAATTTCTTCTATCAAGAGACATATGGGTACAGATTACAAGGTGCAGATTGATGACAAGAGCTACAGCCCACAGCAGATTTCAGCTATGGTACTTCAGAAGTTAAAGGCTGATGCAGAGGGATACCTCGGTGAGAAGGTTACAGAGGCAGTTATCACAGTACCTGCTTACTTCAACGATGCTCAGCGTCAGGCTACAAAGGATGCCGGCAAGATTGCAGGTCTTGATGTAAAGCGTATCATCAACGAGCCTACAGCAGCAGCACTTGCTTATGGTCTTGATAATGAGAAAGAGCAGAAGATTATGGTTTATGACCTTGGTGGTGGTACATTTGATGTATCTATCATCGAGATTGGTGACGGAGTCATTGAAGTATTATCTACAAACGGTGATACACACCTTGGTGGTGATGATTTCGATAACAAGGTAACACAGTGGATGATTGACGAGTTCAAGAAGGCAGAGGGTGTTGATCTTTCTACAGACAAGATGGCACTCCAGAGATTAAAGGAAGCTGCTGAGAAGGCAAAGAAGGAGCTGTCTTCAGCTACTACTACAAACATCAACCTTCCATTCATCACAGCTACAGCAGAGGGACCAAAGCATTTCGACATGACTCTTACAAGAGCAAAATTCGATGAGCTGACACATGACCTCGTAGAGAGAACAGCAATCCCAGTACAGAACGCTATGAAGGATGCAGGCGTTACAAATGCAGACCTTGGACAGGTATTACTTGTAGGTGGTTCTACACGTATTCCGGCCGTACAGGACAAGGTAAAGCAGATGACAGGAAAAGAGCCAAGCAAGTCTCTTAACCCTGATGAGTGCGTAGCAATCGGTGCTTCTATCCAGGGTGGTAAGCTTGCAGGAGATGCCGGCGCCGGCGAAGTACTTCTCCTTGATGTTACTCCACTTTCTCTTTCAATCGAGACAATGGGTGGTGTTGCTACAAGACTTATCGAGAGAAATACAACTATTCCTACAAGAAAGAGCCAGATATTCTCTACAGCCGCAGATAACCAGACAGCTGTTGATATCAACGTAGTACAGGGTGAGAGACAGTTCGCCCGCGATAATAAATCACTCGGACAGTTCAGACTTGATGGTATCCCACCAGCACGTCGTGGAGTTCCACAGATTGAGGTTACATTCGATATCGATGCAAATGGTATCGTAAATGTGTCTGCAAAGGATCTTGGAACAGGAAAAGAGCAGCACATCACAATCACAGCAGGATCTAATATGTCTGATGATGAGATTGATAAGGCTGTTAAAGAGGCTGCTGAGTTTGAGGCACAGGATAAGAAGAGAAAAGAAGCAATCGATGCAAGAAATGATGCTGAGAGCTTTGTATTCCAGACAGAGGATGCATTAAAGCAGGTTGGAGATTCTGTTGATGCCGCTGATAAGTCAGCAGTTGAGGCTGATATCGCAGCAGTTAAGTCATTCCTTGATGCACATAAAGAGGCTGAGGCTATGACAGAGGCTGATGTTGCAGAGCTTAAGGCAGCACAGGAGAAGCTCACACAGAGTGCTCAGAAGGTATTTGCAAAGATGTATGAGCAGGCTCAGGCAGCGCAGGGAGCAGCAGGAGCAGGACCTGACATGAATGCAGGAGCAGCAGGAGCAGGACCTGATATGAATGCAGGCGCTTCAAACGGTGCAGATGATGATGTCATCGACGCAGATTTCAAAGAAGTATAATTAAACAGATGCTGCCATAATGATATGAGGATTAATGACCTGTAATTCGGGTTATCAATAAAAGCATCATAATGGCTGCGTAAGTAAAATTACTCGCAAGGTTGGCCGCTTGGCCGACCTTGCGAATTAGTTGTATAATAAAAGGAATTTTCAATTATGGCAGAAAAAAGAGATTATTATGAGGTATTAGGAGTATCTAAGACCGCTACAGATGCAGAGATTAAAAAAGCCTTCAGACAGCAGGCAAAGAAATATCATCCTGACATTCATCCGGGTGATAAAGAGTGTGAGGAGAAGTTTAAGGAGGCTCAGGAGGCCTATGCCGTATTGTCTGATCCGGATAAGAGACGCCAGTATGATCAGTTCGGTCATGCAGCATTTGATGGCACAGGCGGCGGAGCCGGTGGCTTTGATTTCTCAGGCATGGATATGGGGGATATTTTTGGGGACATTTTCGGAGATTTCTTCGGAGGTGGAAGAAGCAGTGGCAGAAGAAATGGTCCTGCACAGGGTGCAAATGTCCGTCTCAGTGTAAGAATTTCTTTTGAGGAAGCTATATTTGGCTGCACAAAGGAGCTTGAGTTCAACTATAAGGAGACATGCTCTACCTGTGGCGGCAACGGAGCTAAGCCGGGCACATCTCCTGAGACATGTACCCAGTGTAATGGTACAGGTAAGGTTGTCAGACAGAGCCAGTCTCTGTTTGGTGTAGTGCAGAATGTCACAACATGTCCATCCTGCGGTGGTTCGGGCAAGGTAGTAAAGGATAAGTGTCCTACATGTCACGGTACAGGCTACAATACCAAGAAGGTCAGAAAGACTGTTGAGATTCCAGCCGGTATAGATAATGGACAGTGTGTCAGAATACGTGAATACGGCGAGCCGGGCATAAATGGCGGACCGCGTGGAGATCTTCTTGTTGAAGTTATTGTTTCAGGCAGCAGGGATTTTGAGCGTCAGGATGTTAATATATTTTCGAAGGCATCCATCTCGTATGCTATTGCAGCCTTAGGCGGAGATATAAGAATCAAGACTGTTGATGGAGATATTATATACACAGTTGCACCGGGTACACAGACAGGTACACGTATCCGCTTAAAGGGCAAGGGTGTTCCTTCAACAAGAAATAAAGCAATAAGAGGCGACCATTATGTCACACTTGTTGTCAATACGCCTACGGGTCTGTCTAAGGAAGCTAAGGAGGCTCTTAAGAAGTTTGATGAGCTTTCAGGCGGTTCTCTGACAAAGGAGGGCGGAGCTTCTACTGATTCTAAAAAGAAAAAAGGATTTATGGATAAGCTCAAGGAGTCTTTGGACGATCTGTAAATAGATGATCTGTAATAGATGTCCTATAATATATGTCCCGCCATGTGTGGCGGGGCATTTTTTAGTCTATTTTTACGTATAAAAAAATGGGGCTTTTATACAGTACATTTTTATGGTATTATATAAGATAAGTTGTGGAGGCAGTCGTATGACTGCCTTGTAAAATGTACGGAAATGTTTTGAAATAAAACTGTATTTATACTATGTATCTATTTTATTAAGAGAGGATTTTTATATGAAGTGGAAGAAATACACGATTGAGACAACAACCGCGGCTGAGGATTTCATGAGCAGCATGCTTATGGAGCTTGGTATCGAGGGAATCGAGATTGAGGACAATATTCCTCTGACCAAAGAGGACCAGGCGGATATGTTTATTGATTTTCTGCCGGAGCTGCCTCCGGATGAGGGCATAAGCCATGTCAGCTTTTATATTGAGGATGATGGCAGTGATCAGTCTGATATGCTTAGAAAGGTAAAGCTTGGACTTGAGGATTTAAGAGACACTGTTGATGTGGGAAGCGGTGTAATTTCGTCATCTGAGACAGAGGATCTCGACTGGATTAATAACTGGAAGAAGTATTTTTCATCATTTACAATCGGTGATATATTGATTAAGCCTACATGGGAAGAGGTAAAGCCTGAGGATGCGGATAAATTTATGATAGAAATTGATCCGGGAATCTCCTTTGGTACAGGAAAGCACGAGACAACGCAGCTTTGTATCAAGCAGCTTATCAAGTATATTGAGGGCGCAAAGGAAGCACCTACAGTGCTTGATGTGGGCTGTGGAAGCGGAATCCTTTCAATTGTAGCTTTAAAGCTTGGTGCAAAGGAGGTTGTAGGCACTGACCTTGATGCTGACTGCATGATTTCTACGCGTGACAATATGCAGGTCAATCATCTGGATGAGAAGCTTGGCACGTTTTATGTCGGCAATCTCATAGATGATACAGAGCTTCAAAAGAAGGTCGGTACAGAAAAATATGATATCGTTGTTGCAAATATCCTTGCTGATGTCATCATTCCTATGGCACCTGTTATTCCTGACAGATTAAAGGAAGGTGGATATTTTATCACATCGGGTATCATAGATTTCAAGGAAAATGAAGTTAAAGAGGCTATCGAAGCAGCGGGGCTTAAGGTGATAGAAATCAATCATCAGGGTGAATGGGTCAATATCACTGCGCAGAAGCTGACTAAATAGTTTGGTGGATTATGTATCAGTTTTTTGTAGAGGAAGAGCAGGTTCATTCTGACAGCATCTCAATCACCGGAGGTGACGTAAATCACATAAAGAATGTACTGCGCATGAAAAACGGGGAAAAAATAAGAGTAAGCTCAAAATCCGGACAGGCATATTTCTGTCACATATCATCGATTCTGGATGATGAGGTCATCGCAGCTATTGACAGTGCAGATGAGATAGGCACAGAGCTTGACAATCACATCGTGCTGTATCAGGGGCTGCCAAAGGGCGATAAGATGGAGCTTATTATTCAAAAGGCTGTGGAGCTTGGTGTATCTGAGATAGTACCGGTTGCCATGAAAAACTGTGTGGTAAAGCTGGATGAAAAAAAGGCAGCAAAAAAGCTGCAGAGATGGCAGGCTATCGCTGAGAGCGCAGCAAAGCAGTCAAAGCGCACTGTGATTCCCACTGTGAAGCAGCCGGTTACATACAAGGAAGCTTTGAAAATCGCTTCAGAGCTTGACATCACGCTGGTGCCATATGAGAATGAGCGTGGCATGGATGCGACAAGAGAGATAATGGGGCAGCTTAAGGCAGGTCAGACTATCGGTGTTGTCGTGGGTCCTGAGGGCGGCTTTGCACCGGAGGAGATAGCACTTGTGGATGTGCATGCCACAATGCACAGAATAAGCTTGGGACGCAGGATTTTACGCACGGAGACAGCAGGACTTGCTGCACTTGCCATGCTTGTATACAATTTGGATGTATAGACAGTAGAGATACTTAACAGTTAAGAAGTAGAAGTTAGGAGCAAAAATGGAAGCATATTTGGATAATTCTGCCACAACCAGATGCTCAAAAGCGGCGGCAGATATGGTTTATAAGCTGCTTACAGAGGATTACGGTAATCCTTCATCACTTCATATGAAGGGCGTTGAGGCAGAAAATTATATTAATGATGCTAAGAAAAAGATTGCAAAGACACTCAGGGTGCAGGACAAGGAGATACTATTTACATCCGGTGGCACAGAGTCGAATAATACTGCAATAATAGGTGCTGCAATGGCCAATAAGCGTGCAGGAAGGCATATAATCACATCTTCTGTAGAGCACGCATCGGTTTTGTCCGTGATGCAGTTTTTGGAGGAGCAGGGCTTTGAAATCACATATCTGCCTGTAAACCATGACGGCGTGATAAGTGTTGAAGAGCTGAAAAATGCTGTAAGGGAGGATACAATTCTTGTATCGCTTATGCATGTAAACAATGAGATTGGCGCAGTCATGCCGATTGAGGAGGCGGGAGCAGCTATAAAAGAGAAAAATCCTGCCACACTTTTTCATGTGGATGCCATACAGTCCTACGGCAAGCTTGAAATCAGACCAAAGCGCATGAATATAGACATGCTTTCAGTCAGTGGACACAAGATTCACGGACCAAAGGGCAGCGGATTTTTATATATAAAGGACAAGACTAAAATCAAGCCGATTATATACGGAGGCGGCCAGCAGAAGGGCATGCGCTCAGGTACGGAAAATGTTCCTGCATATGCAGGTCTTGGAGTGGCAGCAGAGGAAATTTACACGGATTTTGATAAAAAAATAGCACATATGTATGAGCTTAGGGATCATTTTATAGAGTCAGTGCAGTGTATTGACGGAGTATCGGTAAACGGACGCACGGACCATACAAATGCCCCTCATGTGGTAAGCGTGAGCGTAGATGGTGTGAGAGCGGAGGTTATGCTTCATACTCTTGAGGACAGGCAGATATATGTGTCTGCAGGAAGTGCCTGTTCATCAAACAAACCGGCAATCAGTTCAACACTAAAGAGCATAGGGCTTAAGCCGTCACTTTTGGATTCCACGATCAGATTCAGCTTTTGCGTGAATACCACACAGGAGGAAATTGATTACGCTGTATCAGTGATGGCAGAGGTGATACCAATGCTGCGAAGATATACAAGGCGCTAATGAACTGCAAAGAGATTGCAGGTATTAGCATAGCCGGTAACCATGAAGGAACTAAAAAGTTACGTATAATGAAATCTTTAGTAATAAAAATAGTAAATAGAACCAGTAAATAAAACCAGTAAATAAAACCAGAACAGGAGAGTTACATGTACAAGACATTTTTGATCAAGTATGCTGAGATTGCGATAAAGGGCAAAAACAGATACATTTTTGAAGACGCGCTCGTTAAGAATATCAAATATCAGCTTCGCAATGTGGATGGAAGCTTTGAGGTAAGAAAGGAAAGCGGACGTGTGTACGTTGAGACAGACGGAGACTATGATTATGACGAGACAGTTGCCACATTGTCAAGAATTTTTGGTATCGTGGGTATCTGTCCGGTCGAGCTGCATGAGGATGAGGGCTTTGACAAGCTCTGTGAAGCAGTTATCGAGCATATCAACCATGTATACAAGGATAAGAGCTTTACCTTCAAGGTAAATGCGAGACGTGCCAGAAAGAACTATCCGATGACCTCCATGGAGATAAATGCCGCAGTCGGTGAAAAGGTGCTGGAGGCATTTCCTGAGACAAGGGTAGATGTTCATAATCCACAGGTTATGATCAATATCGAGATCAGACCTATGATAAATATTTATTCAGAGGAGATTCCCGGACCGGGCGGTATGCCGCTTGGCACAGCAGGAAAGGCAATGCTTCTGCTCTCAGGTGGAATCGACAGCCCGGTTGCAGGATACATGATTGCAAAGCGAGGCGTGGTAATCAATGCCACATATTTCCATGCACCGCCATATACGAGTGAGAGAGCAAAGCAGAAGGTTGTAGACCTGGCAAAGAAGGTTGCCAGATATTCTGGCAGGATAAAGCTGCATGTTGTCAATTTTACCGATATACAGCTTGCCATATATGAGAAATGTCCTCATGATGAGCTGACCATCATCATGCGCAGATACATGATGAAGATAGCAGAGCACTTTGCCGATGAGGATAAATGCTTAGGTCTTATCACAGGTGAGAGCATCGGACAGGTTGCAAGCCAGACAATGCAGTCACTTGCTGCAACAAACGAGGTGTGCCATATGCCTGTATACAGACCTCTCATTGCCATGGACAAGAATGATATCATTGATATATCAAACAAAATTGATACCTATGAGACATCGATTCTTCCGTATGAGGACTGCTGTACTATTTTCGTGGCAAAGCATCCTGTTACAAAGCCGAATATAAACAGGATTAAGAAGTCTGAGGAAAGACTAGGCGATGTGATAGATGAGCTTATGAAGACAGCTATAGATACTACAGAAGTGATTATGGTGGATGCTGAGTAATCAGTGCCACCTTTAAGCAAAATAAAAAGGACCTGAGCTTCAGGTCCTGATTAATCAAATCATTGTGTCTGTATTACTTGGCTTCGTCGATGATATATGGCTTTAATACTTCCATAATCTCGTCAAGTCCGGTTTCTGTATGTATAGCGAGCTCTATTGGCTTAGAGAGGTCTAGGCTGAAGATACCCATAATTGATTTAGCATCAATGACATATCTGCCCGATATTAAATCAAAATCGAAATCAAACTGAGTAATAGCGTTAACGAATGATTTTACTTTCCCAATGGAATTTAATGAAATCTGTACTGTTTTCATATTGAAAACCTCCTTAAATAACTACTGTCATATAGATAGTAATAGTTTTTTAAGGAAAAGTCAATTAAATAGGAGTAAAAAAATAAAATGAAAAAAGCAGCCTTACATAATTTAGGATGTAAAGTAAATGCATATGAGACAGAGGCCATGCAGCATCTGCTTGAGGAGGCGGGCTATGAGATAGTTCCATTCACACAAAAAGCTGATGTGTATGTCATAAATACATGCTCAGTCACCAACATGGCTGACAGAAAATCCAGACAGATGCTTCACAAGGCAAAGAAAAATAATCCGGACTCAATAGTTGTGGCAGCCGGCTGCTATGTGCAGACAAGTGAAAAAGAGGTATTAAACGACTTATCGGTGGACATAGTCATCGGAAATGACAGAAAGCATGACCTTGTAAGGCTGCTTGAGGAATACTCTTTGGACAGTGTAAACGATACCGTGGACGATATAAATGATGGAAAGCATGATTTTGAGGAGCTTTTTATAGACCAGACAAAGGAGCACACGAGAGCCTTCATCAAGGTGCAGGACGGCTGTAATCAGTTTTGCAGCTATTGTATCATTCCGTATGCCAGAGGACGTGTCAGAAGCCGTAGGTTTGAAAATGTAATAGCAGAGGTTGAAAGGCTCGCGGCAAACGGCTTCAAGGAGGTTGTGCTGACAGGTATCCATCTAAGCTCATACGGTGTGGATTTTGAGGAAGCTACAGGCCTTCTTGAGCTGATACAGGCAGTGAACGCAGTAAAGGGCATAGAGCGCATCAGGCTTGGGTCACTCGAGCCTAAGATTGTGACAGAGCACTTTGCGAGCGAGCTTTCAAAGCTTGATAAAATCTGTCCTCATTTCCATCTGTCGCTTCAGAGCGGCTGCGATGCAACACTTAAGAGGATGAACAGAAAATATACCACTAAAGAGTACGAGAGAGGCTGTGAGCTTTTGCGTAAATATTTTGTTCATCCGGCCATCACAACCGATGTGATTGTGGGATTTCCCGGTGAGACAGAGGAGGAGTTTGAACAGACTAAGGCATATCTTGAGCATATACATTTTTATGAGATGCATATCTTTAAGTACTCAAAGCGAAAAGGCACCCGCGCCGCAGTGATGCCTGACCAGATAGATGAGCAGATTAAGGCGGCACGAAGTGAAAAGCTCATAGCACTCGGTCATGACATGTCTAAGGAGTTCAGGAAATTCTATATCGGAAAGAATGAGGAGGTACTTTTTGAGGAAAAGGCCGTAATCGGTGATAAAGAATACTTTGTCGGATATACTAAGGAATATGTCAAGGTCGCTAAGAAAACTGACGAAAACCTTGAAAATCAGATAGTTTCAGGCCGTATATCGGGTATGCTTACAGACGAAATATTACTCTTCGAATAATAAAAGGTTGTAATTTTATTACATTTATAATAAAATAATATTACAAGAAGGGCGAAACGTATGGAAAAAAATATTAACAACACACAATTTTTTACAGTTCAAAAGGAGCCTGAGCTTCAGGTAAGCGATGTACTTGAGATTGTGTACAAGGCATTAAAGGAAAAGGGCTACAATCCTGTTAATCAGATTGTTGGATATATTATGTCCGGAGATCCAACATATATCACAAGCCACAATAACGCGAGAAGTCTCATCATGAAGGTTGAGAGAGACGAGCTTGTGGAGGAGGTTCTCAAGACATACATTGAGAACAGCGCATGGGATTAATATGAGGATATTAGGTCTTGATTTTGGTTCAAAGACAGTCGGAGTAGCGGTGAGCGACGAGCTCTTAATCACAGCACAGGGCGTTGAGATAGTGCGCAGGAAGTCACCATCCAAGCTCAGACAGACTTTGGCACGTATTGAGGAGATTATTGCAGAGTACAAGGTGGACAGGATTGTGCTCGGCTATCCTAAAAACATGAATAACACGGAAGGAGAACGCTGCGAGAAGACGAAGGAGTTCGGTGATATGCTTGCAAGGCGCACAGGTCTTGAGGTCATATACTGGGATGAACGTCTTACGACAGTCGCAGCCGACCGTTCTATGATGGAAACCGGCATACGCAGGGAGAATCGCAAGGAGTTTGTTGATGAGATTGCGGCGATTTTTATTTTGCAGGGATATTTGGATTATCTGTCAAATAGTCGGTCTTAGTTTTTATGCAGAAAATTAAATTTACTGATCCGCAGACCAATGATGTTGTCGAGTTTGCGGTTGAAGAAGAGACAACACTTAATGGAACACGATATCTTTTAGTTTCCGAAGGAGAAGAAAGCGGAGACTGTGAAGCATATATTTTAAAAGAAGTAAGCACAAAGGATGAAGAGGTGCTTTATCAGATGGTTGAAGACGATGTTGAGTTTTCGGCTATTGCTAAGGTATTTTCTGAGCTTACGGATGATGACACTGCACTTGAATATTAGGATTGCAGTTGTACGTGAAATAAATTTGGAGGTAATATTTTGAAGAAAACAGAAAAACAGAATACAGGTAAGCTTAAGATCATTCCACTTGGAGGATTAGAGCAGATTGGAATGAATATTACTGCCTTTGAGTATGAGGACAGTATTATTGTGGTAGATTGCGGATTGTCATTCCCTGAGGACGATATGCTGGGAATAGATTTGGTTATCCCTGATATCACATATCTTAAGGAGAACATCGATAAGGTCAAGGGCTTCTTTATCACTCATGGACATGAGGATCATATCGGTGCTATTCCTTATGTACTTAAGGAGATAAATGTACCGATATACGCTACAAAGCTTACCGTCGGAATTATTGACAGAAAGCTCGAAGAGCATGGTATGCTTAAGACAGTCAAGAGAAAAGTCGTAAAATACGGACAGCACATCAACCTTGGCTGCTTCAGAGTTGAGTTTATAAAGACTAACCACAGTATCCAGGATGCAGCAGCGCTTGCTATCTATTCACCAGCAGGTATAGTTGTGCATACAGGCGATTTCAAGGTGGACTATACACCTGTATTTGGAGATGCAATCGACCTTGCAAGGTTTGGTGAGATTGGAAAGAAGGGCGTGCTTGCACTTATGTGCGACAGTACCAATGCAGAAAGACCGGGCTTCACACAGTCTGAGAAGTCTGTCGGAAAGGTATTGGACGGCATTTTTGAGGATCACAGGAAAAACAGAATTATCATTGCTACATTTGCATCGAATGTAGACCGTGTGCAGCAGATTATCAACTGTGCGGAGAAGTATGGCAGAAAGGTAGCCATCGAGGGACGAAGCATGGTAAATATCATTTCGATAGCCTCAGAGCTTGGTTATCTGTCGCTGCCTGACAATATTCTTATAGATGTAGAACAGCTTAGGAGCTATCCTGATGAGCAGACTGTCATCATCACGACAGGAAGCCAGGGAGAGTCAATGGCAGCTCTTTCACGTATGGCAAACGGTACTCACAGAAAGGTATCCATAAAGCCAAACGATACCATCGTATTCAGCTCAAACCCTATACCGGGAAATGAGAAGTCGGTTACAGGTATCATCAATGAGCTCATGATGAAGGGTGCAGACGTTATATTCCAGGATGTCCATGTTTCCGGACATGCGTGCCAGGAGGATATAAAGCTTATTTATTCTCTTGTCAATCCAAAGTACGCAATCCCTGTTCATGGAGAGTACAAGCATCTTGTGGCACAGGCAAAAATAGCCGAGCAGCTCGGATATGATACAGACCATATCAAGATCCTTTCATCAGGAGATGTGCTCGAAATCAATGAGGATGGTGCCAAGGTGACAGGCAGAGTGCATGTGGGCAATGTCATGGTCGATGGACTCGGTGTAGGAGATGTAGGAAATATCGTGCTCCGTGACAGACAGCGTCTGGCTGAGGACGGAATCATCATCGTTGTGATGACTCTTGAGGCAGGCTCAGGACAGCTGCTTGCAGGTCCTGATATTGTATCTAGGGGATTTGTATATGTGCGCAATTCTGAGAGCCTGATGGATGAGGCAAAATGCGTGCTGGATGACACAATGGAGCGTCTGACAGACAACAATGTGACAGACTGGGGCAAGATAAAGACAGAGGTAAAGGATGCATTGGGAGACTTTGTTTGGAAGGAAACAAAGAGAAGACCGATGATCATACCTATAATTATGGAAGTGTAGGAACAGCTTATGGATTTTAACAAGGCTTTATTTGGTTTTATAAGGGTTGCTTTTTCAATAATGATTGCTCTTTTGGTGCTGTTTGCGGGCATAAAAATCTGCAGCATCTGCTATGATTTTGGCTACAGAGTTTTTACGGAGCCGGCTATGACAAATGGCGACGGTCAGGATGTACTAGTTCAGGTGGAAAAGGGCATCTCCGCAGAGGAGCTTGGACAGCTTTTAGAGGACAAGGGCCTTGTAAGGGATCACAATTTATTTTATCTTCAGCTTAAGCTGTCTGCTTACTCAGGACATATAAAGCCAGGCATTTACACACTCAACACTTCAATGACGGCAAAGGATATGATGGTAATCATGTCCTCCGACAAGAGCGATGAAGAACAGACACAGACTACGGAGCCTTCGGATACACAGTAATTATCCGAAAAGCGCATTTGTGTCAATAATTAGATTAGGAAATACAAGAATGATAGTTGATGAGAGACTTGTCACATATATCAATTCCTTGGACAGAGGCAACACGCCTGTATTAGATGAGATAGAGAAGGAAGCCTTAAGAGACTTCGTTCCGATTATCAGAAAAGAGATGCAGAGCTTTTTAAAGCTGCTTCTTGCAATGCAAAAACCAATGCGTATTCTCGAGGTGGGAACAGCGGTTGGTTTTTCTGCCGTTTTGATGGCAGAGTATGCACCGAAGGATTGTCAGATAGTGACGATTGAAAATTACGAAAAAAGAATACCTATCGCAAAGGCCAACTTTGAAAGAGCTGGGAAGCAGGAGCAGATTACACTCTTAGAGGGCGATGCAACGGAGATACTTCCACAGCTTGAAGGCCAGTTTGACATGATATTTATGGACGCGGCAAAGGGACAGTATATCAACTTTATGCCGCAGGTGCTTCGCCTTTTAAAGACAGGCGGAGTGCTGGTGTCCGACAATGTGCTGCAGGATGGCGATATCATAGAATCGCACTATATCGTTGAGCGCAGAAACCGTACCATCTACAAGCGTATGAGGGAGTATCTCTACGAGCTTACACACTCCGATGAGCTGGTGACGGCAGTGATGCCTATAGGCGATGGAATTACGGTGTCAACAAAGCTATAGTAACCGATGTAAATATATTTGATGAATACAAAACTGTATGGGAGAAAAAATGAGAAAAATAGAATTACTTTGTCCGGCGAGCAGCCTGGAGGTACTTAAGATAGCAGTTATATATGGAGCTGATGCAGTTTACATCGGTGGAGAGGCATTTGGACTAAGGGCCAAGGCTAAGAATTTCTCGATGGAGGAGATGGCAGAGGGCGTGGCCTTTGCGCATGCTCACGGTGTGAGAGTGTATGTTACTGCCAATATTTTAGCTCACAACTATGACCTTGACGGAGTGCGTGAATACTTTACAGAGCTTCACAACATGAAGCCGGACAGACCTGATGCACTGATCATTGCAGATCCGGCAGTTTTCATGATTGCAAAGGAGGTCTGCCCTGAGATAGAAAGACATGTCAGCACACAGGCCAACAACACGAACTACGGCACATATCAGTTCTGGTGGAATCTCGGAGCAAGCCGCGTGGTGACAGCCAGAGAGCTTTCACTTAAGGAGATAAAGGAGATAAGAGGGCATATAGATGACAGGATGGAGATAGAGACCTTCGTGCACGGAGCAATGTGTATCTCATATTCCGGCCGATGCCTGCTTTCCAACTATTTCACAGGCCGTGATGCGAATAAAGGCGCATGCACACATCCGTGCCGCTGGAAATACTCTGTTGTGGAGGAAAAGCGCCCGGGTGAGTATCTGCCGGTATACGAGAATGAGCGTGGCACATATATCTTCAACTCAAAGGATCTGTGCATGATAGAGCATATCCCGGATCTGATTGATGCAGGAATAGACAGCTACAAGATAGAGGGACGTATGAAGACCGCTCTCTATGTGGCAACAGTAGCAAGAACCTACCGCAATGCGATAGATGATTACCTTGAGTCACCTGAGAAATACGAGGCAAATATGCCATGGTACCTAGAGCAGATAAAGAGCTGTACCTACAGACAGTTTACCACTGGCTTTTTCTACGGAAAGCCTTCGGAGGAGACTCAGATATACGATAACAATACTTATGAGAAGGGCTACACATACCTCGGTATCGTAGGTGCTCCAAATGAAAAAGGTCTCTACCGTATGGAACAGAGAAACAAGTTCTCAGTCGGCGAGCAGATTGAAATCATGAAGCCAAACGGAGATAATGTGCTTGCAACAGTGCTTGCACTCGTTGATGAGGATGGCAATGAGATGGAATCCTGTCCGCATCCACAGCAGATATTCTATGTAAAGCTGTCAGAGACACCTGATGAGTTTGATATTTTAAGACGTCAGGAGAATGAGGCTATTGCTTTAGATTAAAATAATTGTTTTTTAGGAATGAATCCGCTATACTAAATTATAGTATTGCGGATTTTTTTCGTAAAAAAATTCTATAATTATTGCAAGGGTTGAAAAGATGAGAAAAACTACATTAGGGAGAATAATTCAGGAGAATCGAGAAAAACAACAATTTTCAAAAAAAGAGGTATGCAGGGGTCTGTGTAGCGTTATGGCATTGTCTAGATATGAAATGGATGAAAGAGTTCCAGACAAATTTTTGTTAGACGCTCTTTTGGAAAGGTTAGGTTTAAATCCATTCCGATATGAATTTGTTGCATCAGATCAAGAATTTTATTATAGTGTGAAAAGAGAACAAATTGAAAAACTAATGTATGAAGAAAATAGAGAAGAAGCTTGGAATGCTCTGAAAGAGTACGAAAGCCATATTCAAGCAAAGGATAAATTACATTGGCAGTATCTTTTATTGAAAAAAGGAAGCTTATTAGAAAAAGAGAAAAAATACAATGAGGCAATCGCAAAATTTAAAAAAGCTTTAGAATATACAAAATCTAATGAAATAAATATAGGGAAACAAAAAGATATTATGCTGACAAATATTGAAATAGAGTTGTTTTATTTACTTGGAAAAATCCAATATTTAAAAGGAAATAAGAAAGAGGCAGTTGCCTATTTTAGAATGCTGAAGGAATATATGGAACAAAGGAAGACAAGTCAAGATAAATGGAAAGAATATTATCCTTATATACTATATTGTTTGGCACAGTATGAATTTGATTTTCATAATTTAGGTAAAAGCTATGAATATGTGAAGCAGGCGGAAAAAGTACTGCTTGAAAGTTATCAATTTAAGGGATTGTATGAAATACTAAACTTAAAGAAAACATTGTGTTTTAGATTAAAAACTCAAGAGAAAATTAATGAACAATTTATTCAAATGTTAAAATTGATTACTATGAATAAAAATGGAGAATTGACAAAAGAAGGATTGGATTTATGGGAGAGTACAGCAAATCAGCAATTATAAAGTATACGAGAAAAGCATTAGGGATGACACAAGAGGAACTTTCGGAATTTATTTGTGATCCAGTAACTCTTGCCAGATATGAAAGTGGTAAAATTGATCCTACAGACGAAAAATTTCTGTGTTTAATGGAAAAAATGGGAGAGCAAGGAAGAGTTTTTCTGTGGCCATTAGAGACGGGACTTTTAGATGTGGAATCAGAGATTGAACAACTAAAAAAAGCTGTTGAACAACACGATTGGAAAAATGCAGAAAAAATTAAAAATGGACTTGTAAAAAATGAAAGTTTTAATGTAGATTATCCTGAGAATAAACAATATTTGAAGTGGATAGAAACAATTGTACAATATGAATTAGAAAAAATAGATGAAAATTTGGTGATTGAAGCGTTAAAGGAGGCATGGGGATATACATGTGGACGTTTTCAAACAGAAGAATTTCCTATAAATCGAATTTATCGTGAAACAGAAATTTGGATCTTACATGATATTGCTATTTTTTATAAAATATTAGGACAGTACGAAAAAGCATGCCTTTATTATGAAAGGTTATTACAATATTTTGAACGTAAGGATATGATAAATGACTGTAAACCGATATATTTGATATATTTGGGATATTCAAATGTTCTGGGGGCAATGGGTGAATATAAAAAAAGTGTAGAACTTTGTTTAAAGGCAATACGAAGAGGCATGATGAAAAATCAGATGAATTATTTGTATAATTTCTACTATAATATTGGGTGTAGTTTGCAAATGTATGGGGATGGTGAACAGCAAAAAATGGCAAAACTGTATGTATGGATAGCATACCAGCTTTGCCAAGTTTATCCTGAAAATAAAAGGAATTTAGAAATAATAAAAACAAGATATAATAGCTTTATTAATAAGGATTTTCCAGATCATAAATAAGTTCAGGTATGTCACTTTTGGGATTTTCGAAAGCGTTTGCCGAGAAAGAATTAGTAGAATAGGTGGAAGTATACGTTGTAGACGTAAGGCAAGCTAGAAGAATACAGGTTATTAGTGTTTTTTTGATTCTGAAAAATTTCATAAATATTGTCCTTTCACATTAAGTAGTTTCTTTGTATTCTATAGAAAAAAATGGAAAAAACCATAACGTATTCGTTTATTTTGTATTTAACCGAATACGTTATGGCTTTTTTTTCTAAACGGATTAATATATAAATGGCAATAGCAAATGTTGTTGCTTAAAATGAATATTATAGATTTAACCAGGAAAGGAGGGGCTAACATGAAAATTAAAAAAGTAAAAACAAATGGCGGTTTAAATGTTATTCATCGTTGTTAGTGTGAAAGGATATACCATTTGAAGAGAAGGTTGTTTTAGAAAAATATGCAGAACTAGGTGTTTATCTAGAATATGATAATATGTGGATAAGATGGTTTAGGCGTGTGCAAAGAGGAGATAAAGAAATATGGATTCAATAAAAAGGATTATAAAAGATTACTGTTATTCAACATTTTTGGAAATATTTGCCTAGAACGGGGAATTTTTGTTTTATGTCTCTTAAATAAAGGGTTGACTATTATATTTGGTGTTGGAAGTGCTTTCATTTTAGGTACGGATGAAGCATTATTATATGATATTTTGTTTATAGTTGCAGCAGGAATTCTTTCATATTTAATAATGCTGTGCTATTTGCTTTTTTACTTTAAAGAGAAAGACAACACTGTAAAAACAATTAGCTGCAATTGATCTTAAACAGGAGAGGCGATTCCTCTTGTAAGAGACAAGCACAGTAGCACGGAATACATCGAATTTTTGAAGCTGTTAGATGATAAGTACCCAAAGGGAAACAAGATTTGCATCGTACTCGATAATCTTAAAGTTGATACATCAGAGGCGACCAGAAAGCACCTGGCAACTGTACCGGAAAGATTCGAATTTGTATTCACTCCCAAACATGGATCATGGCTCAATATGGTTGAAGGTTTCTTTAGCAAGATAACTCGTCAGATGCTCAGAGGTATCCGTGTTAAATCTAAAGAGGAACTTACTAATCGTATCTACAAATATTTTGCAGAAATAAACGAAGAGCCGATTGTGTTCCATTGGAAATATAATCTCGATGATATTGATGTATCGGAAGAAATCATTGTTGATACACTACCTGTCAAAAAGTCGAGTTAATTAAAGGTTGAATACTAGAATAGTAATACTTCTTGACAGAAGTACTACTATTAAAAAACCTAACTGTCTTTATAAATTTTAAAACCTAGGATTGTTAAAAAAATAACAAGACTGTAATACTAAAATCAGGAAGGAGGACAAATGAGTAGAAAAGGAATAATTGCTATTTTTATTTCGGTTATATTAATTCTGGTTATTGGAATTTTTTTCTGGGCGAATCATAAAGAAGTTAAAGATAGTCAAGATGAATATACAGAAAACAATTATAATTCCCATATGGAATTAATAAATAAGGAAAAACTTGAAAGTATATTAAATAGCAATGAAGATGGTTGGATATACATCAGCAGACCAACTTGTCCGGATTGTCAAGAATTCTATCCAATTTTATCTAAGGAACTTAATGCTGAAAACAAAAACATTTTTTATTTTGACACTACATGTAAAGCTAGTGAAAAAAAGGAAATGCGAGAATTATTAAGAAGTCTTAATATTGAGGAAATTCCAGCTATAATCGAGATTAAGAATGGAAACAAAAAAATATTAGACATGCAAAATGATGATGACATCAAAAATTTTAAAAATAATTTTTAGGAGATAAAAATCGATGAAGAAAAAGGGATTATGTTTAGCGCTTGTAGCAATGTTATTATTCACACAAAGTGGTGCGGTGGTTTATGCTGAATCAATAAATGCTTCACAAGAAGCAATTAATAATATTGAAAAGATCACAGGAACTTCAGAAATAAATGCTGATATTTATGAAATAGAAGAGGATAAGATAATAGTAGATGGTACAGATGCGATTATCGAAATTCCGTATGACGCTGATGAAGAACTGACTATTGACGATGGCGAGGACAGAAAGGTGTCCATGAATTTACCTGCTGAAGTTATGGATACAGAAGGAATTTTATCAGATGATGGAACTGTATTATATAACTGTGATGAAAGTTTGTCTATTGGAGTTCAAGCTATAAAAGAAGAAAGTGATATTGCTTCAGAGGGAGTAAGAACATTAATTAATATTGAAAATAATAGCGCACCTAAAGAATATTCATTTGAATATGATTTAAATGAGGGTGAACGGTTAGTATCAAGTAAGGAACTATTAGGTGATGATTATGACACTGGAGAAGTTTTTGTTGTTGATGCTAAAAATAACATACTGAATATTATTGATGCCCCATGGGCTGAAGATGCTAATGGAAATAACATTGAAACATATTATAAAATTGATGGACAAACTTTGACACAAGTGATAGAGTTCAATGAAGATACTGCGTTCCCGGTAGTGGCAGATCCGTCATTTTGGCAAGTTACAAAATGTGCAGGAACTATTTTATGGGTTATTGGTACAACAATATTTACAGCTGCAAAAATTGTGAAGCTTAAAAAAGCAATTAAAGCTGCTGGTGGCGTACGAAAAGCAGCTAAGGGAATTATAGTGGCAATAAAAGCCAGTAGAGGTCTTGGTGGAAAGTGGTGGACAAAAATCAAATGGTCACAATTTGGATCGGGTCTAGCTGGTTTTGGTGCAGATTTAATTGGAATATCAGATATAAGGAGTAATTGTTCGTTTTAAATGAAAGATATAATGTTATTAATTGCAATTGTTATTATTTTTATATTTTTCCTGTTTGAAAACATTTCCATTGCAAAAAAAGATGGAATCAACAAAATGGAGATTGCAGGATTGATTATGTCTATAGTAGGAATAATAATGGTTGTTGTTACAAAAATTTTTGGAAAGTAAAGAAAACATATTTATTAAAAGACAGTAAGAGTAAATGCCATTGCTTATATGTAATTTTACATGATAAATCCGCTATACTAAATTATAGTATTGCGGATTTTTTCGTGACTTATTATAAAAAATACTTGAAGGAAAAATGGCTAATGATTTATAAAGTGGCAATATGTGATTAAACTATAATCAGCCGATAAGAGGCAAAAAGCGATAGAGATATGGTTGAGGAATGAAAATTGAATTAAAGATTAAGTGAGAGATTTATTTCTAACTGTCGTATCATAATAAACCAATACGATAAGAGATTGTGTCATTCAGGAAAATATAGACTATGTTACAAAAAATTTGATATAATGAGCGTAGCGAATTATATCACGCGCGAATGCGCATAAGTATCAGCCGCAGGCATATCATATACGTAAGCATATGATATAATATGTTCATATACAGGAGGTGAATTAAGCATGAAAGTACATAAATATTGGTCATTCGGAGCAGTAGTTACAATGGTTGGAACTTTTTATACCGGATATAAAGGGTTAAAAGCAACACACAAATACTTTGCGTTTGGCTCTCTGATATGCATGATTATGGCAGTTTATTCTGGTCATAAAATGATTTCGGGAAATAAGAGGACAAGAAAACAGATAGAAGTGAAAGAAGTGGAGAAATAACGTATGTTAGAAGTAGGAACTAAAGCACCAGATTTTGAATTGCCGGATCAAAATGGAGAAATGCATAAATTAAGCGATTATGCAGGCAAAAAAGTGATTTTATATTTTTATCCAAAAGATAATACACCGGGATGTACGAAGCAGGCATGTGGTTTTTCTGAGCTTTATCCCAAGTTTACGGAAAAAGGTGCGGTTATTCTCGGAATAAGTAAGGATTCTGTAGCCTCTCACAAGAGATTTGAAGAAAAATATGGACTGGCATTTACGCTTTTAGCAGATCCGGAGCGTAAAGTTATTGAAGCATATGATGTTTGGAAAGAAAAGAAAAACTATGGAAAAGTTTCTATGGGTGTGGTTAGAACAACATATCTTATTGACGAGCAGGGAGTTATCATCAAAGCTAATGATAAAGTCAAGGCGGCAGATAATCCGGAAAATATGCTTAAGGAATTAAATTGATGAAAATTATATTATCACCTGCAAAGAAGATGATTACGGACGCTGACAGTATAGAACCGGCTGCTTTACCGGAGTTTATTGATAAGACATCAGAGATATTAAACTGGTTGAAAGATAGGTCAAAAGGGGAACTGAAAGCTATCTGGAAATGCAATGACAAGATTCTGGAACAGAATTTTTATAGACTGGAAAATATGAACCTTTATCAGATGCTCACTCCGGCTGTCTTATCATATGAAGGAATTGCTTTTCAATATATGGCACCATCTGTGTTTGAAGATATGCAGTTTGAGTATGTGCAAAATCATTTGAGAATACTGTCTGCATTTTATGGGGGCTGAAACCAATGGATGGTGTGACACCTTATCGTTTAGAAATGCAGGCAAAGGTCGGAATTGGAGATGCAAAAAATCTGTATGAGTACTGGGGAGACTTGTTATACCGCTCAGTAATCGATGACAGCAGGATTATCATTAATCTGGCATCAAAAGAATACTCAAAATGTATAGAAAAGTATCTGACACCGCAGGATAGATATATTACGGTTACATTTTGTGAGTTATCCGGAGATAAACTGGTAACAAAAGGTACATATGCCAAGATGGCTCGCGGTGAAATGGTCAGATTCATGGCAGAAAATAATATTGAGAATCCAGAGGAAATTCAGAAATTTGACAGACTTGGCTATTTTTTCCGGTCTGATTTGTCATCAGCTACAGAATATGTTTTTGAACGAAAAATAGAAAAATTTCTTAAAATAAAAGATGCTCGGTAAGGGCATCTTTTATAATAATAGGAATTATTACTATTTTCTCTTGACAAGGAATTTAAAACAATATATAATTCTAATTAGGAATAAATCCCAACAAGGAGGGCAGATGACAAATAGAAGAAACACAATTCAGAAAGACCTGGTAAGAAATGCTGTATATGAGATGAAAAGGCATGTTACAGCAAATGAGGTGTATGAATTTATAAAAGAAGCATATTCTACAATCGGAAAAGGAACTGTATATAGAAATCTTGATATATTGGTAGAGGAAGGTGCATTAAGAAAGGTCGAAGTTCCGGATGGACCAAATAGGTTTGATTTTACATTGAAAAATCATTACCATGTCAGGTGCGTAAAATGCGGTGCGGTTTCAGATGTGGATATGGATGAAATACCGGATTTACTGGAAAGAATTCATAACACTCATGGAATTGAATTTTTGGATTATGATATTTCATTTAAGGGCATTTGCCCGAAATGCAGGGAGAAAGTAAAGGAGGAAAAACATGGAAGTAAAGTATTATATATGTAAACATTGTGGAAATATTATTGAAAAGGTAAAAGATAAAGGTGTTCCTGTAATTTGTTGCGGAGAACCTATGCAGGAATTAAAAGCCGGAGTGACAGATGCTGCTGTTGAGAAGCATGTACCTGTGTATACTGTGGAAGGCAGTTATGTTCATGTCGTGGTCGGAGAGACAAAACATCCAATGCTTGAAGAGCATTTTATTGAGTGGATTACATTAAATACCAATCAGGGAATATACAGAAAACAGTTAAATCCAGGGCAGGAGCCGATAGCAGATTTTTGTCTTTTCGATGGTGAACAGGTAGAAGAAGTATATGCATATTGTAACCTGCATGGATTATGGAAATGCTAAAAGCATTTTTTCAAATGCTGAATAAAAATGAAAGAAGGACTAATGGATGTATGAAATGAAACCAGAATATTATATCGGAATAGATATGATAGATGAAGAACACAAGCAGTTATTTAAGTATGCAGATGAGGCTTATGAATTGCTTCATGACGAGAATACACCAGATAAATACGATAGAATTGACATAATATTGGAAAATCTTCGTGATTATACAGTAAAACACTTTACTGACGAAGAGCAGTATATGGAGTCTATTAATTATAAGAAGTTATTTACACAGAAAGTTCAGCATCAGGAATTTATACACAAACTTGATGAATTTATGGAACACCATAATGATGAGATAGAAGATCAGGATGAACAGATTATGGGAATTTTAAAATATCTCACAGAGTGGTTAGTGAATCACATTTTGTATGTTGATGGTCAAATTCCAAAAGGCTGATATAGTAAGAAAGGCTGTTATTCTTTAGAGAGTAGCAGCTTTTTACTATTTTGAATATAAAATCTGACACCTACACTTGACAATATGCTCATGGGCAGAAGGCAGCTTATGGCATCAAAGTCATTTGTGATGGTTATGGCGGTCGTTCTTATCACTTTGCTGTTGTATGGAATCAAATGCATACTTGGCTTTTGTGGTGACAAATGCGCAGTATCTATTGTTTAATCCGCTGCTTCTTGGAAATATATTTTGAGTGCATTTTCTATTGACATAAATATGCATTTAAGTTATATTTATTTTATGGGGAGGTATGATAATGTATAATATTTTTTTCTATAAAGATAAAAAGGGCAATGAGCCGGTTAAGGAATATATAATTTCTCTAAAAAAGAAAAATTCTAAGGATAGTTTAATTAAATTACAAAAAATACAGGATTATCTAAATATTTTAAGAGAAAATGGAACCAGAGCCGGAATGCCTTTTGTACGCCATTTAGATGGTGAACTGTGGGAATTAAGACCGCTAAAGGATAGAATATTGTTTTTTGCATATAACGGTAATGATATTATTTTGTTATCGCAGTTTCATAAAAAAACACAGAAAACACCTCTAAGAGAAATAAAAAAGGCTAATAAACTTATGAAGGATTATTTAGAAAGGAGTAATGAAAATGAGTAAATCAAAGATTAATCCAAAAGGTTCTTCATGGGATGAACTTGAAAAACAATTATTTACATCAGAAGAGATTGCGGAAAGTGAAGTTCGTGTTGCAATCATTAATGAGATGATAAAAGCAAGAGAGGAAAATGGGATAACGCAAAAGCAACTTGAAGCAATGAGTGGAATTAAGCAGCCTGTGATTTCAAGAATGGAAAACGGAACGTCAGACCCACAGCTCTCTACAGTATTAAAAATTTTAAATTCATTAGGAAAAACATTACAGATTGTTCCAATGAAATAGATAAAAAGCATCTGTCCGGAAAAATGGATAGATGCTTTTTGCTATATGACAAAGTTATAATTTTTTATAAAAATCAGTGATGCGATCCATGCGTGCTCCCATATTCATAAGCAGTGCATCCGCAATAGTAATTGCAGCCATAGCTTCAACAACAACTACAGCACGTGGCACGATAATCGGATCATGACGTCCCTTGATGGAAATCTCTATATCTTCACCGGCTTTATTTACAGTGTGTTGTGTAGCTGCGATTGAAGGAGTTGGCTTTATGGCAGCTCTGAAAATAAGCGGTGAGCCGTCTGTCATGCCGCCGAGAGTACCGCCGGAGTGATTTGTCTCTTTTGAAACAGCGCCATCCCTCATAATAAAGGCATCATTGTTTGTAAGTCCTGTTGCCTTTGCCGCATCAAAGCCATCACCGATTTCGAAGCCCTTTACAGCTCCGATAGACATAATAGCCTTTGCCAGATTAGCATCAATTTTCTCGAATACAGGATCACCGAGCCCAACAGGAAGACCTGTGATGACACATTCACACATACCGCCTGATGAATTGAGTGATTTAAGGCATTCATCCAGATATTCAGAAGCCTTTAGCGCTGCATCGGCATCAGGCATATAAAGTGAATTGTTGTAAATCTCATGGGCATCAAAATTAACCTCATCAATTGTAACAGGTCCTATTGACCTGGTGTATGTAAGAAATTTTATGCCAAGGCTCGATAGCATCTTTACAGCGATAGCACCTGCTGCAACACGGCCTATTGTCTCGCGTCCCGAAGAACGACCACCGCCTCGGTAGTCTCTGAAGCCGTATTTCTCATCAAAGCAAAAGTCAGCATGCCCAGGACGATAGTACGAAGCAATCTCACTGTAATCCTTTGATTTCTGATTTTTATTCCACACAACCATAGAAACAGGTGTACCTGTAGTCTTTCCCTCAAACACGCCGGAGAGAATCTCAACCGCATCATCCTCCTTGCGCGGAGTAGTGAACTTGGACTGTCCCGGCTTTCTTCTGTTTAAGAATATCTGGATATCCTCCTCACACAGCTCAAGCCCCGCAGGAACGCCGTCCACAACGACACCTAAGCCCTTTCCGTGTGATTCTCCCCATGTTGTTACCTTAAAAATATTTCCGTATGATGAACCTGCCATGTTGAACTCCTTTTTATGATAATAGGTATATTATAAGTAATACCAAGTTGAATAGTCAAGAAAACTATGATATTATTTTATTTAGATAACTTTCGAGCAAAAAAAGAAGGAGTAAAAACATGGAATTTAACGGGGTATTTCACCAGGCATACGACAACTACTGCTATCCTTTAAATGAGGATGAATTAATCATAAATATAAAGACCGGTTATGATGTGAAGGAAGTAAATATCATACTCGGTGACCCATTCGCAGCCGGTATCTTAGGAGGTGGAGAGACCTGGAATGGCGATAAGCAGCCGATTATATTTAAAAAGAAACTAAAGCACCAGATATGGTGGACCACCACGGTAAAGCCACAGTTCAAGAGACTTAAATATTACTTCGAGCTCATCACAGAGGACGAGAGATGGTTTTACTTTGAGGATGGCTTTGTGAGCGCAGAGCAGATGGCACTTGAGGGCAGGAGCCGCCAGTGCTTTGTGTTCCCATGGATGAATCCGTGTGATATTCCGGTCACACCGAAGTGGGTAAATGACACTATATGGTATCAGATATTTCCGGATAGGTTCTGCAATGGAGACCACTCGATAGATCCTGACTATGTTGTTCCGTGGAGAAACAGGGGCAAGGTCAAAAATGAGGAGTGCTTCGGCGGAGACCTCGCAGGAATCATTCAAAAGCTTGATTATTTAAAGGAGCTTGGAATAAACGGAATATACCTGACACCGATAAACGAGTCACCGAGCAATCATAAGTACGATACAACGGATTATGCAAAGATAGACCCGCGCTTTGGCGATGAAGAGACCTTTAAGAGCCTTGTGCTGGAAGCGCATAAACGTGATATGAGAATCATGCTTGACGGAGTGTTCAACCACTGTGGCTATTATTTTGCACCGTGGCAGGATGTTTTGGCAAAGGGGACGGATTCGGAGTATTATGACTGGTTTATGATCAATGAATGGCCTCTTGACTTTAAGCATGGAGCGGCTAAAAAGGGACAGTTTTATACGTTTGGCTTTTTTGACAATATGCCAAAGCTCAATACAAATAATCCGGCGGTGCGAAAATACTTTATCGATATCTGCGCCAACTGGGTAGAAAATTATCATATAGACGGACTGCGCCTTGATGTGGCAAATGAGGTGTCACACCGCTTCTGCAAGGAGCTTCGGGCAAGGCTTAAGGAAATCAATCCGGATATTTACATTTTGGGCGAAATATGGCATAATGCTCTTCCGTGGCTGCGCGGAGATGAGTTCGATGCGGTTATGAACTATCCGCTTGGAGAGAGCATCAAGGATTTCTGGATAGACAAGAGCCAGACAAATCAGGATTTTGAGTATACTATAAACAGATGTTATACCAACTACATGCAGCAGACCAATGATGTGCTTTTCAATCTGCTTGATTCACATGATACAAAGCGCCTTCGCTCTGATACAAAGAATCTCGACCAGTACTTTGCACAGCTTGCGGTACTTTTTGCCATGCCGGGCAGCCCATGTATATATTACGGCACTGAGATTGCCATGCCGGGCAGCTATGACCCTGACTGCAGACGCTGTATGCCGTGGGAGGATATCGAGGCAGGCAAGTTTAAGGAGCGCATTGAGATGGTATCAAAGCTCATTCATTTAAGAGCGAGTGAGCCGCTTTTAAAGGGCAGAAACTTCCATTTCCCTGACGATTTTGCTGACAATCCAAGGGTTATACAGTTCAGAAAGATGGGCTGGGTGGATACATATGTGGAGGTTATAGTCAACTGCTCTGATGAGGATATTGAGGTGCCAAAGGACGGCGAAGTGCTCTTTGAGAGGCATTGCATAGATACCACACTGCTGACCAACGGAATATTAATCCGAAAGATTGTGGGCAATGGCGATAAGTAAAAGAAACAGGAGAATTAAATTACAATATGGCTAAATATGAGTTACTAAAACAGGAGGGACGTGCCAAGAGAGGTACCTTCCACACTGTGCATGGAGATATACAGACCCCTGTATTTATGAATGTGGGAACAGTCGGCGCGATAAAGGGCGCTGTCTCTACGGACGATTTAAAGGAGATAAAGTGTCAGGTTGAGCTGTCAAATACATATCACCTGCATGTAAGAACCGGAGATAAAATCATTAAAGAGCTTGGCGGATTGCACAAATTCATGGTGTGGGACAGACCAATCCTTACAGATTCCGGCGGATTTCAGGTGTTTTCACTCGCCGGTCTTCGCAAAATAAAGGAGGAGGGCGTGTACTTCAACTCGCATATTGATGGTGCCAAGATATTTATGGGACCTGAGGAGAGTATGCAGATACAGTCAAACCTTGGCTCCACGATAGCTATGGCATTTGACGAGTGCCCATCGAGTGTTGCAGACAGACAGTATGTGACAAACTCTGTAAATAGGACCACACGCTGGCTTGAGAGGTGCAAAAAGGAGATGGCGCGCTTAAACAGCTTACCTGATACCATCAACAAGGAGCAGCTGTTGTTCGGCATCAATCAGGGTGCTATTTATGATGATATCAGAATTGACCATGCAAAGCGCATTTCTGAGCTTGAGCTGGACGGCTATGCTGTCGGCGGACTGGCTGTAGGAGAGAGTCATGAGGAGATGTACCATATTCTTGATGAGACAGTACCGTATCTGCCGGTAAATAAGCCTACATACCTGATGGGAGTAGGAACTCCTGCCAATATACTTGAGGGTGTTGAGAGAGGAATTGATTTCTTTGACTGTGTATATCCAAGCAGAAACGGACGTCACGGACATGTATACACGAATCACGGCAAGCTGAATCTGTTCAACCAGAAGTATCAGAAGGATATGCGCCCTATAGAGGAGGGCTGTAACTGTCCTGCCTGCCGCACATATTCGCGTGCATATATCAGGCATCTTTTAAAGGCAAAGGAGATGCTTGGAATGAGACTGTGCGTGCTCCATAACCTGTATTTCTACAACAACATGATGGAAGAGATAAGGGATTCGCTTGATGCAGGCCGTTTTGCCTCATACAAGGCTGAAAAGCTCTATGGCATGACACAGGGAGAGCAGAGCTAGCCGGTAAATATAAAAAATCTCGAAAATGATAAAAAATCCTTGCCGTTAGCACGTTTAACGTGTATTATGGTAATAGTGCTTAAAACACATCAATTATAGAATATTTAGGAGGAACAATTGATGACATCAATTTTAGCAAACGGTCAGGCAGCAGGAACAGTTGGAATGATTGTCTGGTTAGTAGTACTTTTCGCAGTTATGTATTTTCTTATGATCCGTCCACAGAAGAAGGAGCAGAAGAAAAAGGAGCTTATGCTTAAAGAGGTTGCAACAGGAGACACAGTGCTCACAACAAGTGGATTCTACGGTACAGTTATCGATATCGAGGATGATACTGTAATCGTTGAGTTTGGTAACAACAAGAACTGCCGTATTCCAATGCAGAAGGCAGCTATCGCTGACCTTGAGAAAGCAGAGGATTCAGCTAAATAATGCAGATTTGTAAAGCCGTCACATAAGTGGCGGTTTTCTTATTATCCGCATCTCTTGCAATAATAATAAAAAACTGTTATTATAGTATGCAGTTATTATAAGCTGCAGTTATAAATTGCATGAAAAAGTAAAATATCCCGGCATATTGAAATAACTACTTTAATGCTTTAATATAAGAATATGTATTTTTATGTAAAAGAGGTAAAGAATTATGGAATATAAAGTTGGTGTAATTTCCGGAGACGGAATCGGACCGGAGATAGTCGCTGAGGCAAAAAAGGTATTGGATAAGATAGCAGATAAGTATGGACACAGCTTCAACTACACAGATATCCTGATGGGTGGCTGCTCAATTGATGCAACAGGTGTTCCTCTTACAGATGAGGCTATTGCGACTGCACTTGATTCAGATGCAGTGCTGATGGGTTCAATCGGCGGCAATACAGCCACATCACCGTGGTACAAGCTGGCTCCTGAGCTTCGCCCGGAGGCAGGACTGTTAAAGCTTAGAAAGTCACTCAATCTGTTTGCGAACCTTAGACCTGCATATCTGTACAAGGAGCTTGCGGCAGCATGTCCGCTCCGCGCTGATATCATCGGAGACGGCTTTGATATGATGATTATGCGTGAGCTTACAGGAGGTCTGTACTTCGGAGCCAGAGAGACAAAAGAGGTGGACGGAGTTGTTACAGCCACAGATACACTGACATACAATGAGAACGAAATCAGAAGAATCGCAAAGCGCGGCTTTGATATAGCCATGAAGAGAAGAAAAAAGGTCACATCCGTAGACAAGGCGAATGTACTTGATTCTTCAAGATTATGGAGAAAGATCGTCGAGGAGGTTGCAAAGGATTATCCGGAGGTTGCATACGAGCATATGCTTGTTGATAACTGTGCAATGCAGCTTGTCAAGGATCCTAAGCAGTTTGATGTTATCCTCACAGAGAACATGTTCGGCGATATTTTATCGGATGAAGCAAGTATGGTGACAGGCTCAATCGGTATGCTTTCATCTGCAAGCCTTAACGATACAAAATTCGGACTTTACGAGCCAAGTGGCGGATCTGCTCCTGATATTGCAGGAAAGGGCATTGCAAACCCTATCGCTACAATCCTTTCGGCAGCCATGATGCTTCGCTATTCATTTGATCTGGACAAGGAAGCACAGGCAATAGAGGATGCTGTAAAGCAGGTGCTTAAAGAGGGCTACAGGACAATCGACATCATGCCGCAGCCGGGTGAGGCTACAGAGGGTATCACACAGGTCGGCACAGCACAGATGGGTGATCTCATCGCAGAGCGTGTGTAGCTTCAAGAATTAAGAGAGACAGCTGATAGGTTATAGATGTGCAAACCACTGGATATATGGTAGTGGTGATGAAGTGCACAAAGAATAATCGGAGATAATAAGGAGATAAAAGATGATAAGTGATAACGCAAGAGCCGGAATGCAGCAGGCACCGGCAAGAAGTTTATTTAATGCTCTTGGTTTTACACCGGAGGAAATGAAAAAGCCTATGGTCGGAATCGTAAGCTCATTCAATGAGATTGTTCCGGGCCATATGAATATAGACAAAATCGTTGAGGCTGTAAAGCTTGGAGTTGCAGAGGCAGGCGGAGTGCCTGTAGTATTTCCTGCAATCGCAGTCTGCGATGGTATTGCAATGGGACATGTGGGTATGAAATATTCCCTTGTCACAAGAGATTTGATAGCTGATTCTACAGAGTGTATGGCAATCGCTCATCAGTTCGATGCACTTGTAATGGTTCCAAACTGTGACAAGAACGTGCCGGGCCTTCTGATGGCGGCTGCACGTCTCAATCTGCCTACAGTATTTGTATCAGGCGGTCCAATGCTTGCAGGCCATGTAAAGGGCAGAAAGAGAAGCCTTTCATCAATGTTTGAGGCTGTCGGCTCATACGCAGCAGGTACTATGACCGAGGATGATGTATGTGAGTACGAGAACAAGGTATGTCCTACCTGCGGTTCATGCTCAGGAATGTACACAGCCAACTCTATGAACTGTCTTACAGAGGCTCTCGGCATGGGACTTCGCGGAAACGGAACAATCCCTGCTGTATATTCAGAGCGTATCCGTCTTGCAAAGCATGCGGGAATGGCTGTTATGGATATGTACAACAAGGGCATCAAGGCAAGAGATATCATCACAAAGGATGCAATCATGAATGCACTCACAGTTGATATGGCACTAGGCTGCTCTACAAACTCTATGCTTCATCTTCCGGCTATCGCTCATGAGATTGGCTTTGATTTTGATATCAGCTTTGCAAACCCGATCAGTGAGAAGACACCAAACCTCTGCCACCTTGCTCCGGCAGGCCCTACATATATGGAGGACTTAAACGAGGCCGGCGGTGTGTGGGCTGTCATGAAAGAGCTTGCTGATATCGGACTTTTAAATACAGACTGTATGACTGTTACAGGAAAGACAGTTGGAGAGAATATAAAGAATGCAGTCAACAGAGACCCTGAGGTTATCAGACCGGTAGACAATCCATATTCAAAGACCGGCGGACTTGCAGTGCTTAAAGGAAATCTGGCTCCGGACGGCTCTGTTGTAAAGCGTTCGGCAGTTGTCGATGAGATGATGGTTCATGAGGGCCCTGCAAGAGTATTTGACTGCGAGGAGGATGCAATTGCAGCAATAAAGGGAGGCAAGATCGTAGAGGGTGATGTGGTTGTCATCAGATACGAGGGACCAAAGGGCGGCCCTGGAATGAGAGAGATGCTTAACCCTACATCCGCTATTGCAGGAATGGGACTTGGAAGCTCTGTAGCTCTTATCACAGACGGACGTTTCTCAGGAGCTTCAAGAGGAGCTTCAATAGGTCATGTTTCACCTGAGGCCGCAGTAGGCGGACCGATTGCTTTGGTTGAAGAGGGAGATATCATAAAGATTGATATTCCAAACATGAAGCTTGAGCTTGATGTGTCAGATGAGGTGCTTGCTGAGCGTAAGGCAAAGTGGCAGCCAAGGGAGCCAAAGGTTACAACAGGCTATTTGAAGAGATACGCAGCGCTTGTTACATCAGGAAACAGAGGAGCCATCCTTGCACTTCCGGGCGAGCAGAACGCGTAGTATATATTTTGATAGAAAATTCAGTACGAATAAGGCTTTTACCTATTATCGTAAAGGATTCGTATAAGAAAAAGAGGAATACAAGATGCAGTTAACAGGATCACAGGTTATTATAGAATGCTTAAAAGAACAGGGTGTTGACACAGTATTCGGTTATCCGGGAGGAGCCATCCTTAATGTCTATGACGAGCTCTACAAGCATCCGGAGATTAAGCATGTGCTGACCTCACATGAGCAGGGAGCAAGCCATGCGGCCGACGGCTATGCTAGAAGCACCGGAAAGGTTGGCGTCTGTCTGGCTACAAGCGGACCGGGTGCGACAAATCTGGTCACAGGAATTTCGACAGCATACATGGATTCGATTCCAATCGTCGCAATCACATGTAATGTCGGAGTCTCGTTACTTGGAAAGGACAGCTTCCAGGAGATAGATATTGCCGGAATTACAACGCCTGTAACCAAATACAGCTTTATTGTAAAGGATATAGAGAAGCTTGCAGATACAATACGAAGAGCTTTCAATATAGCAAGAAAAGGCAGACCGGGTCCTGTACTTGTGGATATTCCAAAGAATGTTACAGCAGATCTGGTAGAGTACACTAAACAGGAAATCAAGCTTCCTGAACGTGAGACAGAAACAATTACAGACAGTGACATTGATAATGCAATTGAACTCATAAAAGCATCCAAAAAGCCATATATATTTGTAGGAGGCGGAGTGGTTCTCTCCGGAGCAAGCAAAGAGCTTAAGGAATTTGTAGACAAGGTGAATGCACCTGTTTGCGATACGCTCATGGGCAAGGGTGCATATGACGGCACAAGTGATAACTACACAGGCATGCTTGGTATGCATGGCACAAAGACCTCAAACCTTGGAGTTTCAGAGTGCGACCTTTTGATTGCGATTGGTACACGTTTTTCGGACAGAGTGCTTGGCAATCCTAAAAAGTTTGCAGACCAGGCCAAGATATTACAGTTTGATGTAGACGCAGCAGAGATCAATAAAAATATCCGTGTTACATCGAGTGTTATAGGCGATGTGAAGGAAATCCTTACACGCATCAACGAAAAGCTCACACAGATTGACCACAATTCATGGGTTGAGCATGTGCTTGCATATGCAAAGACTTTTCCTCTTACATATCACAAAGAGGGACTTAGCGGACCATTTGTTATTGAAAAAATCTATGAAATGACAAAAGGAAATGCTATAATGGTTACTGAGGTCGGTCAGCATCAGATGTGGGCAGCCCAGTATTACAAATACAGTAAGCCGAGAACTCTTCTTACATCAGGAGGTCTTGGTACCATGGGATACGGTCTTGGTGCTGCAATCGGTGCCCAGACAGCTAATCCAGACAGGACTGTAGTCAATATTGCAGGTGACGGATGCTTCAGAATGAACATGAACGAGCTTGCAACAGCTTCAAGAGAAAAGCTTCCTCTTATCGAGGTTATAATAAACAACCATGTACTTGGAATGGTACGCCAGTGGCAGACTCTTTTTTACGAGAAGCATTACTCGGCAACCGTACTTGATGATGGGGTGGATTATGTAAAGCTTTCAGAGGCAATGGGAGCCACCGCACGACGTGTTAAGACCCAGGAAGAATTTGAAAAAGCATTTGCAGATGCCTTAAAGAGCAAGACACCGTTTGTCATCGATTGTATCATTGATTCAGATGACAAGGTATGGCCTATGGTTGCACCGGGCAAGCCTATCAACGAGTCTTTCGATGAAGAGGACTACAATGCGACACAAGGAGGAAATTAGAGTGAGTAGAGTTTACAATTTTTCAGCAGGACCTGCAGTTTTACCTGAGGAGGTATTGCAGGAAGCAGCAGCAGAGATGATGGATTATAAGGGAAGCGGAATGTCGGTTATGGAGATGAGCCACAGATCTAAATGGTTTGATGACATCATTAAGGATGCCGAGAAGGATCTCCGCGAGCTTATGAATATACCTGACAATTACAAGGTGCTTTTCCTTCAGGGTGGTGCTTCACAGTTCTTCGCTGAGGTACCGATGAACCTTATGAAAAATAAAAAAGCAGGATACATTATCACAGGTCAGTGGGCTAAAAAGGCGTTTGCCGAGGCTAAGATTTACGGAGATGCCGTAGAGCTTGCTTCGTCTGCAGATGAGACCTTCTCATACATACCTGACTGCTCAGATTTACCAATCACAGATGATATGGATTATGTATACATTTGCGAGAACAATACTATCTACGGAACAAAGTACAAGAAGCTTCCAAACACAAAGGGAAAGAACCTTGTAGCTGATGTATCTTCATGCTTCTTATCAGAGCCTGTAGATGTATCAAAATATGCTGTTATCTATGGCGGAGTACAGAAGAATGTAGGACCTGCCGGAGTAGTTATAGCAATTATCAGAGAGGACCTTATCACAGATGATTGTCTACCGGGCACACCAACCATGCTCAAGTGGAAGACTCAGGCCGATAATGATTCTCTTTACAATACACCACCATGCTACGGCATCTATATCTGTGGCAAGGTATTCAAATGGCTCAAGAAGATGGGCGGTCTTTCAGTTATGAAGGAAAGAAATGAGGAAAAAGCCAAGATTCTCTACGATTTCCTTGATCAGAGCAAGCTCTTTAAGGGAACAGTAAGAAAAGAGGACAGATCACTCATGAATGTTCCGTTTGTAACAGGAGATGCAGAGCTTGATGCCAAGTTTGTAAAGGAGGCAACTGCAGCCGGATTTGTAAACCTTAAGGGACACCGTACAGTTGGCGGAATGAGAGCATCTATCTACAATGCTATGCCAAAAGAGGGCGTTGAGAAGCTTGTAGAGTTTATGAAGAAGTTTGAGGAGGAGAATGCATAATGTTTAATTACACATGCTTAAACCCAATCGCAGGAGTAGGACTTGACTTGTTCTCTGACGATTATAAAAAGGTTGATGATATTAAGGATGCAGATGCAGCACTTGTAAGAAGTGCCGCTATGCATGACATGGAGCTTGGTGACAAGGTACTTGCTGTGGCAAGAGCAGGAGCAGGAGTAAACAATATTCCGCTTGACAAGTGTGCCGAGCAGGGAATCGTTGTATTCAACACACCGGGAGCCAATGCAAACGGTGTTAAGGAGCTTGTGTTTGCCGGAATGCTTTATGCATCAAGAGATATCGTTGGAGGTATCGACTGGTGTCTTGCAAACCAGAACGATGAGAATATTGCAAAGACAGCCGAGAAGCAGAAAAAGAACTTTGCAGGAACAGAGATTTCAGGCAAGAAGCTCGGTGTTATCGGACTGGGAGCCATCGGTGTACTTGTTGCGAATGCTGCTGTACATATGGGCATGGATGTTTACGGATATGATCCATATATCTCAGTAAATGCTGCATGGAACCTTTCAAGAAGCGTTAAGCATATCAGCAATGTAGAGGATATCTACAAGAACTGTGATTTCATCACAATCCATGTACCTCTTCTTGATTCAACAAAGAAGATGATAAACGCTGATGCTATTGCAATGATGAAGCCGACCGCTATCGTATTAAATTTTGCCAGAGATCTTCTCGTTGACGAGGAGGCTATGGTTGATGCACTTGCAAAGGGAAAGATTAAAAAATACGTTTCAGATTTTCCTAACAACACAACTGTTGGAGCAAAGGGCTGCATCGTAACACCTCATCTTGGAGCATCTACAGCAGAGTCAGAGGACAATTGTGCTGTTATGGCTGTCAAGGAGTTAAGAGATTACTTAGAGAATGGTAATATCGTTCACTCAGTCAACTTCCCTGACTGCAGCATGGGTGCATGCACAGCTTCAGGCAGAGTCGGAATCCTTCACAAGAATGTTAAGGGTATGATTGGACAGATTACAACAGCTCTTGCAGAGGCTGATATCAATGTATCTGATCTGACAAACAAGGGCAAGGGTGACTATGCATATTCACTTCTTGATCTTGATTCAGCTATTGATGCTTCTACCGTTGAGAAGCTTTCTGCCATTGACGGAGTGCTCAGAGTGAGAGTTATTAAATAGTGAATTAATATTTGATTTAAATACTGATCCCCCATATTTTATATGGGGGATTTAGTGGGTTATAAGGAAATATATAGAAAATATATAAGAGCTATAAGATATATAAGAAATAGAAATATAAGAAATATATAGGAGATTATATGATCAGACAAATTCTTGGTGAAGTATCAGTGCCAGTTGCAAACACCGAGGTACAGCAGGTTATTGAAAACCCGGGCATTGTAAAGACGTATCTGGAGAAATATATGCCATCGCTTATAAGCTTTCTCGTGCAGCTTGTTGTTGCGATTGTGATACTGCTTATTGGTATTAAGGTGATTAAATCAATTGTGAAAATAATTAAAAAAGGATTTGATAAAAGCAGAATGGACGCTGCAGTGGCATCATTTCTAGCAAATGTTATTAAATACTTTTTGTATTTTATTCTTGTCATGGCGCTGCTTTCGGGCTTTGGAGTGGCGACAGGCTCTGTTATAGCGGTTCTTGGCTCTGCCGGACTTACTGTAGGTATGGCATTGCAGGGCAGTCTGTCAAATTTTGCAGGAGGCGTGCTTATTCTTTTGATGAAGCCGTTTAGCGTGGGCGATTACATAGTTGACGGTTCAAGTGGTACAGAGGGCACTGTAAAGGATATAAATCTGTTTTATACAAGGCTTTTGACAATAGATAACAAGATGGTTATGATACCAAACGGAAAGCTTGCTGATTCGTGTATCACAAATGTATCTATGATGGATAGGAGGATGCTTGATTTGAGAGTAACAGTATCCTACAGTACAGATTTAGCATTTGCAAAGAGTGTGCTGGAATCTGTTGTCACATCAGCAGATACGATGCTTCGCGATGAGCCGAGCAATGTGTTTGTGAGTGAGCTGCAGGATTCGGCAATAGAGCTCGGTGCGAGAATCTGGGTGAAGAACGAGGATTACTGGAACACAAAATGGCAGCTTACAGAAGAAATTAAAACAGCATTTGATAAAAATAACATCGAAATTCCGTTTCCACAGATGGATGTTAATATTCAGAAGAGGAGCATAGACTCTGACTTTTAAAGCCGGATGTTGCAGAATATTACTTTAACAGATTTTTTGTGGTAAATATACTTATAATTTAACTATAATATGTAAAAATGTGGTATACTATCATCATCGCATTTTAGGAGGAATAATTGATGACAATTCACGATTTGGCTGAATACGAGATTTTAGATGAGCACAGAGTGGAGGATGTCCAGTCGGACGGATTCATTCTGAGGCACAAAAAAAGTGGTGCAAGGATTGCCATTTTATCAAATAATGATGATAACAAGGTCTTTTATATAGGCTTCAGGACTCCGCCGGAGGATGAGACGGGTGTACCGCATATTATTGAGCATACCACACTCTGCGGTTCAAAGAAGTTCCCTGTAAAGGATCCCTTCATCGAGCTGGCAAAGGGCTCGCTCAATACATTTTTAAATGCCATGACATACCCTGACAAGACAGTTTATCCTGTTGCCAGCTGCAATGATCAGGATTTTAAGAATCTCATGGATGTGTATCTGGATGCAGTGTTTAATCCGAATATCACAAAGTACGAGGAGATTTTCAAGCAGGAGGGCTGGCACTACGAGCTTACAGGCAAGGATGATGAGCTTAAGATAAACGGAGTGGTGTACAATGAGATGAAGGGAGCATACTCATCGCCGGATGAGGTGCTTTCAAGCCAGATTTACCGCTCGCTTTTCCCTGACAATACCTACAGCAAGGATTCAGGCGGTAATCCGGAGTATATTCCTAAGCTTACGTATGAAGCATATCTGGACTTCTATCACAAGTATTATCATCCATCCAATTCATACATTTATCTGTATGGTGATATGGATGTTGTCGAGAGACTTGAGTGGCTGGATAAGGAATATCTGAGCCAGTATGATTATAAAAAAGTTAATTCAGAAATTAATAAACAGCCTGCATTTGATGAAATAAAGAATGTTGAGGCACAGTATTCAATTACCATGGATGATTCACAGGAGAATAAGACCTATCTGTCTTATAACCGTGTGGTAGGGGATACGCTTGATGAGATGCTCTATCAGGCATTTGATGTGCTTGACTATGCACTTGTCAGCTCACCGGGAGCACCTGTGAAGCAGGCATTGATAGATGCGGGAATCGGTGATGATGTGTATGGCTCATACGATGCGGGCATTTTGCAGCCGGTATTTTCGTTTGTGGCAAAGAATGCCAATGCATCTCAGGCGGATGAGTTTGAAAGTATTATAGAAAACACTCTTAAAGAAGTTGTTAAAACAGGAATTAATAAAGAAGCATTGCTCGCGGGAATCAACAGCAGCGAGTTCAAATTCAGGGAGGCTGACTTCGGACAGTTTCCTAAGGGACTTCTTTTTGGATTAAACTGTTTAGACAGCTGGCTGTTTGATGATATGAAGCCTTTTATACATCTGGAGTGTCTTGGTACCTTTGCAAAGCTTCGAAAGGCTGTAGATACTGATTATTTTGAAAAACTTATACAGGAGTATCTGCTTGACAATACCCATGGTTCATCTGTCACAGTAAAGCCGAAGCGTGGACTTGGTAATGAGAGGGAGGAGGCTTTGGCAAAGGAGCTTTCTGATTACAAGGCATCTCTTTCAGATGAAGAGATTAAGAAGCTGATTGAGGATACAGAGCATTTAAAGAAATACCAGGAGGAGCCTTCGTCGGATGAGGACCTGCGCAAGCTTCCAATGCTTACAAGAGCAGATATGAAAAAGAATGCTATGCCTTTTTCAAACATTGAGGATGAACTTTTGGATGTAAAGGTTGTGCGTCATGACATAGAGTCAAACGGCATTGATTATATATCATTTTTATTTGATGCAGGTGATTTTGCCCAGAGTGAGCTTGGCTATCTCGGCTTCTTCACAAACGCACTCGGGCTGGTGAGCACCGAAAAGTACAGCTATACCGATTTAGCCAATGCTACCAACATATATACCGGCGGAATCAGCACAGGTACTGCAAGTCACCCGGATATTAAGGATAGAAATAATTTCGTGTTTAAGTTTGAGGTGAAGCTTAAAGTATTGGAGAAAAATCTCGACAAGGCACTTGAGCTTATGGAACAGATGCTTCTTACATCGGATTTTACAGATACAAAGAGACTGGGTGAGCTTGTAGCGCAGATTAAGGCAAGGCTTCAGGCTAACCTTAGCAGTTCCGGTCATCTGGTTGCAGCTATGCGAAGCATGTCGAGCTTCTCGCGCTACGCACTTTATCAGGACGAGCTAAAGGGAGTTGCTTTTTATCGTTCTATATGCCGCATAGAAAAGGAGCTTTCAGAGTCACCAAAGAGTGTGTCAGATAAGCTTGCTGCAATAGCCAAAAAGCTGTTTGCAAGAAACAGAATGCTTATCAGCTTTACCGGAAATAACGAGGCATACGGCAATGCAAAGCCTTCGTTGGAAAAAGTTATAGCTGGATTTAATAAAATGAGTGCTGTGGGCAATCAGGCTGAGGTTCATTTTAACACAGCAAAGGAAGCATTTATCGATGCATCACAGATACAGTATGTGGCAAAGACCGGTGATTTCATATGCGAAGGCTATGAATACACCGGAGCACTGAGACTGCTGCGTATCATCTTAAGCTATGATTATCTCTGGATAAATGTCAGGGTAAAGGGCGGTGCTTACGGCTGCATGAATACCTTCCTTAGAAGCGGAGAAAGCTACTTTGTCTCATACAGAGACCCTAACCTTTCAGACACACTTGATGTCTATGACAGGATACCTGAGTATATAAAGAGCTTTTCACCTGATGAGAGGGATATGACCAAGTACATCATCGGAACCTTCAGTGCACTCGATACACCTATGAATCCGGAAGCAAAGGGCAGCAGATCACTGTCAGCCTATCTTGAGGGTATCACCTACGAGCAGATTCAAAAGGAACGCGATGAGATATTAAATGCACAGCCAGAGGATATCAGAAGGCTTGCAGACCTTGTAGAGGCAGTACTTAAGAAGGACAGTATATGTGTCATCGGCAATGAAAATATGATTAAAGAGTCGGCAGGGCTCTTTGAGAATGTTGAAAAGCTTATATAAATACAGATTCACATAGGAGGAAAAATGATACAGAATTTCAAATCGGGTTTTGTTACAATAATCGGTAGACCAAACGTGGGCAAGTCAACACTGATGAACAGGCTTATCGGTCAGAAAATTGCCATCACATCAAACAAGCCTCAGACCACAAGAAACCGCATCCAGACAGTATACACGGATATGGAAAAGGGACAGATAGTTTTCCTTGACACACCGGGTATACACAAGGCCAAAAACAAGCTGGGCGAGTACATGGTCAATGTAGCGGAAAAGACACTAAATGAGGTGGATGTTGTGCTGTGGCTTGTGGAGCCGACCAACTTTATAGGGGCAGGAGAGCAGCATATCATAGAGCAGTTAAAAAAGGTCAATACACCTGTTATCCTGATTATCAACAAGGTAGATACAGTGGAAAAGGAAAAGGTGCTTGAGTATATAGACACCTACCGCAAGGTATATGACTTTGCGGAGATTATTCCTACGTCAGCCTTGAGAGGACAGAATACGGACGATGTTATTAATTCTATATTTAAGTATTTGCCTTATGGCCCGCAGTTCTATGATGAGGACACCATCACAGATCAGCCTGAGCGTGCAATATGTGCTGAGATTATCAGGGAAAAAGCGCTTCATGCTTTAAATGATGAGGTGCCGCATGGCATTGCCGTAGGAATTGACCGCATGAAGACAAGAAAGACAAAGAGTGGTCATATTATAGATATGGATGCAACCATTGTCTGCGAGCGCGACTCCCATAAGGGAATCATCATAGGAAAGCAGGGCAGCATGCTCAAAAAAATTGGCACCAATGCGCGCTATGAGATGGAAAGACTGCTCGACTGTAAGGTAAATCTGAAGCTCTGGGTCAAGGTCAAGAAGGATTGGAGAGACAGTGATTTCCTCATCAAGAACTTTGGATACAAAGAGGAAGAATAGTAATTTGAAAGTAAGATTAAGATGTCACAGAGTGTAGTGTTGACCGGCATGGTGCTTTCAGCTATGCCGGTAGGGGATTACGACAAAAGAATAACGATTCTTACAAAGGAACGAGGAAAAATCACAGCCTTTGCAAGGGGAGCAAGGCGCCCAAACAGCCAGCTGATGGCAGGAAGCAATCCGTTTTCGTTCGGCGAGTTTGAACTGTTTGAGGGCAAAAGTGCATACTCTCTTTCAAAGGTCACGATCAGCAACTATTTCAGGGAGCTGACACAGGATCTGGAGGCAGTATACACCGGGTTTTACTTTTTGGAGTTCTGCGGATATTTCTGTCAGGAGAATAATGATGAAAAGGATATGCTAAAGCTCCTTTATCAATCACTCAGGGCTCTTGAATCACCGGCGTATAAAAATGAACTGGTCAGGGCTGTTTTTGAGCTAAAGGCCATTACGATAAACGGCGAGGGTCCATCGCTGTTTTCGTGTATACACTGCCATTCGAAGGAAAGGCTTAATGTATTTTCGGCAAGACGCGGAGGTGTGTTTTGTGATAGCTGTGGCACGCAGGTGCAGGGCAGGCATATACTAAGCGATACACTCTATACCATGCAGTATATTGTTTCGGCTGATATCACGAAGCTGTACACATTTGCAGTGTCAGACGATGTGCTTGAGGAGCTTAGGAGCATAATGAAGGAATATCTTTCAATCTATGTGCATCATGATTTTAAATCAGCAGCGTTTTTATGATAAATTAAATCATGAAATAATTAATAGATGCCATGCTGGTCATCGCCCTTTTAAATATGATACTTGAAATCATATATACAAAAGGGTATAATGTCATAGATTATATTTTAGGAGGCAGCTATGAATAAAAAGCTATCAATGCTGTTGCCTGTTATTGCGACATGCGGTTTGCTTGCCGGGTGCGGTACGGATTATTATACCAAGGACAGCACGGTGTTTGTTGCAAAAAACGGCAGTGTAGTATCTACGGATGTTGAGGACTTTGATACAGCTACATACAAGCAGGATGACTTACAAAGCTATGTGGACAAGTCAATAGACGACTACAATAAGAAGAATGACGGTTCGGTCAAGCTCAAAAAGCTGACTGTCGAGAAAAAGAAAGCATCGCTTACGATGAGCTATGCGTCGACCGATGAATATACTGATTTCAATGGGACAAAGCTCTTTTCAGGGACGATTGCGGAGGCTTTGGCAGCCGGATTTGATTTCAAGACTGATTTTGCAGCAATAGATGATGGTAAGGCAAAGAAATGTGAAGCATCTGAGTTTCTGGATGAAACCGGCTACAAGGTAGTTATCTACGAGGGCAGCTCAAATCTGCATGTGAAGGGAAAGATATTATATGCATCTGTCGACAAAGTAAAGCTTGTAGATGACAAAACAGTTGCGATTGGTGACAAGTACAGCCTGCTTGCATCACAGACCACAGGGACAGAGAGTGCCACAGAGGGCACAGAAGCAGTAAAAACTGACGGAACTGAGAGCACAGAGGCAGGAGCTGATGATAGTGTCAGTGATGACGATATATTAAACTCGGTCAAGGAAGACAGCGAGGTCACGTTCGACTTTGACAGAGAGGAGGACAATTCGGTGCCTGTTTCATATATCACGTATGTTATATATAAGTAGTACAGTAGTATATAAGTAGATTAATATATAAATATATTATTATATTAATACCTAAATATATAAGTTATTAATATTAAAATAATTGATATCATCCTTATACTTAAATATACTATATATAAAATATATAATAATTAAGATTGTTAAATCGTTATTTAATTATAATTAAGAATACAAATAAATCATAAGATAGAGAGGAAACAAGAATTATGGAAAAGACCATGGACAAAATCGTACAGGTAGCAAAAGCAAGAGGATTTGTATATCCGGGCTCAGAAATTTACGGAGGTCTTGCAAATACATGGGATTATGGAAACCTGGGCGTAGAGCTTAAAAACAACGTAAAAAGAGCATGGTGGAAGAAATTTATCCAGGAGAATCCTTATAATGTAGGTGTGGACTGTGCCATCCTCATGAATCCTCAGACATGGGTTGCATCAGGACATCTCGGCGGCTTCTCAGATCCGCTTATGGATTGTAAGGAGTGCCACGAGCGATTCAGAGCCGACAAAATCATCGAGGATTTTGCGCAGGACAATGGTATTGAGCTTGAGACATCCGTTGATGGCTGGACAAACGAGCAGATGGTAGATTTTATCAAGGAGCACAATGTTCCATGTCCGTCATGCGGCAAGCACAATTTCACAGATATCAGACAGTTCAACCTCATGTTCAAAACTTTCCAGGGTGTTACAGAGGATGCTAAGAATACAGTATATCTTCGTCCGGAGACCGCACAGGGTATCTTTGTAAACTTTAAAAATGTACAGCGTACATCACGTAAAAAGATTCCATTTGGTATTGGACAGGTTGGTAAGTCATTCCGTAACGAGATTACACCTGGTAACTTTACCTTCAGAACACGTGAGTTCGAGCAGATGGAGCTTGAGTTCTTCTGCGAGCCTGGAACAGATCTTGAGTGGTTTAAGTATTGGAGAGGCTTCTGCCGTGACTGGCTCATTTCCCTTGGAATCAAGGAAGAGGAGATGAGACTGCGTGACCATGATCCTGCAGAGTTAGCCTTCTACTCAAAGGGAACTACAGATATCGAGTTCTTATTCCCATTCGGATGGGGCGAGCTTTGGGGCATTGCTGATCGTACAGATTATGACCTTGGACGTCATCAGGAAGTTTCAGGACAGGATCTTACATACTTCGATGACCAGAAGAATGAGAAATATCTGCCATACGTTATCGAGCCGTCACTCGGTGCAGACCGTGTAGTACTCGCTTTCCTTTGTGCAGCTTATGATGAGGAGGATATCGGTACACCGGAGAAGCCGGATGTAAGAACAGTATTCCATTTCCATCCAGCACTTGCACCTGTAAAGATTGGAGTGCTTCCGCTGTCAAAGAAGCTCAATGAGAGTGCTGAAAAGGTATTTGCACAGCTTTCAAAGACATACAACTGTGAGTATGATGACAGAGGAACAATCGGAAAGAGATATCGTCGTCAGGATGAAATCGGAACACCATTCTGCGTGACATATGATTTCGACTCAGAGGAAGACCATTGCGTAACAGTACGTGACCGTGACACAATGGAGCAGGAGCGTATCGCAATTGATGAGCTTAATGCTTATTTTGCAAAGAAATTTGAATTCTAATTTTGTACAAACTAACGATGTTTTTTGTTAAATGAGACTTAAAAAAAGCAATTACAACTTTTTTTGAAAGTGTATTTTGTGAAATTATACAAAATTAGGAATTAGGTCACAAAAAGTAATATAAAAACATATCAGAAATCAAATTTCGTGATATAATATAGATGACAAATGACAACCAAAGATATAGTAAGCTATTCTTTGGTTGTTCTGATATATGGAGATTATGAATATGGAAGCAAAAGAATTAAAGAAGCTTAGCAGAAGTGAGCTGCTAGAGATGCTTTTAGACAGAAGTAAAGAGGTTGAACACTTAAGAAAAGAGCTTGACGAGACAAAAAAACATATTCAGACACTTGAACGTGAGGTAAAGACATCGGGTGATATCAATGCTGCAATTAATAAACTCACGTCAGCAACAGAGGAAATCCAGAAATTTGCCGCCGTAATATCCATGGCTTCAAATAATCTGACAAGAAAATAGTATAGAAGCAATATTTTGTGGTTATGAAATGGATAATTGGACAAAAGAATGATAGAAAAAATATATAAAAAGGCAATATATGCTCTGGCAAGAGTTGCCGTAAAGTACATTGAGCTAAGAAAAAAAAGAGAACAGAAGAAAATTAAGCAGAATAAATCAGCTAACCTCACAAATTCGACAAAAAGCTGCACAGATGCTGAATACAATAAAAAGGTAGTTGCAGAGATTAATCATAATAATACTGCAGCTGTTGCAGAAAGCAAAAAAAATATTGATGTAGTGGATTTAAACAAAGACGAGGAGTTAAAGGATGTCGAACAGAAACCACTTACCAATGAGGATAGGCTTGATTTACTTTTGGCACAGATGATGGAAACACCTGTTAAGTCATCTGAAGAAGTAACGCAGGTACAAAAGCAGACACAGAAGGTCGATGAAAATATATCACAGGAAATAGCGGAAATAATTCCGGTCAAATATGTAACACCGACACCCGATATAATCCCTGATATAGAAAAAAATATTGAAATAGAAAAGGAATATCAGCAAACTAAAAAAGAAATCCAGCCTGAGGATATATCTGTACATATAGAGAAGGAAATATCAAGGAGGGCTTCAGAAGATAACAGAGTTGAGAATAAAGAAGCTGAGAATAAAGAAGCTGAGAATAAAAGCACTGAGAATAATGAGGGTACATCGGGCTATCGCAGTATCATGACAGACGACTATGACCGTTATAGCGATGATCTTGGCATAAAGGAGCTGCGTCAGGAGCTAAGAAGAGTGAAGTATAACAACAAATTTGCAGCAACACTCTTCAATACCGTAGGAACACTTGTGGTAGTTGCAGCGGCAGCGATACTCGTTGCAAACCTGTGGCTTCCTATTTTACAGGTGACCGGAACCTCCATGTCACCGACGTTACAGGAAGGACAGGTGCTTATGGCATCAAAGGGACATGACTTTAAAACGGGAGATGTCATAGCTTTTTATTTCAATAACAAGATACTTGTAAAAAGAGTTATTGCGATGCCGGGTGACTGGGTCAATATATCGGATGATGGAACTGTTTACGTAAACGATATTGCGATTGATGAGCCGTATCTCAAGGAAAAAGCTTTAGGAGACTGCAATATAGAGCTGCCTTATCAGGTTCCGGAGTCGAAAATTTTCGTGATGGGCGATAACAGAAGCGTATCACTTGACTCGAGAAATACAGCTATAGGCTGTGTCTCAGAGGAACAGGTGGTCGGCAAAATCACATTTGCCATCTGGCCGTTGTCTAAAATTGGCAAAATTGATTAGTGTTATTTGGAACTTTTTGGTAAAAAAATAGAAAATTCCGATTTAAAGTCCCGTGTGACCGTTGTGTGACCAAAAGGGTGTAATATATTAGCTGTTGAATAACGATTAAGAGATTAATTAAATGAAATTATATATAACTCTATGAAAGGAGGATGCAGAATGGATAAGGATATGGAACGTCTCGGCAAAGAACGTCTTAAAAGAGTGAGAAGACGTAGACAGCTTGCTACATTTATTATATCGATGGCTGTTATAGTGCTGGGCATTACTGCGTACAGACTTATACAACCTGCATCAGCAGCAGATCAGAATCAGAAGGATTTTACCATAGATAATGTCACAGAAAACTATGTTAACCTTCAGAAACTGCAATCAAATGGCTCATATACCAAAATGTCAAGTGAGGGCAAACCGGTGGACTGGAACGGCGAGAAGTTCAAGCTTGAGGTTCAGCTGGACTTTGGAATCGGAAAGAATGATACGGTAGATGCCAATGGCAATACTGTTAAGAATTACTATTATGTCTATGATCCATCGGTGACAATTCCGGATGAGCTGTGCAATTACTGGAAGACAAAATGTGATGACAACGGCGATAAGGAACAGTTTCAGTACAGATATATCAAGAATGAGGATGGTACATATGCAATTCTTATCAAGTTTGTAGATGGTTATATTGAGGGTAACAGCAGCGATATAAATGGCTGGGCAAAGGTAGAAGCTTTTGGTGAGGGCAAGACCAATGATTCCGGTGATGTGAATATCTATATCGGTGGTGATGTCACAATAACAGTAGACAAGGATAATATCCACTGGAATGGAAATGATTCCTTAAACTACGATATTTCCGTAAAGAAGAGCAATACAAATAATAATAATATTGGTATTGATGAAAATGGTAATTATTATGTTGAGTTTACTGTGGATGTGTATTCCGGAAAAGGTACACCTGATGATATCGAAATCACAGATGAATTTAACGGCAATGGTATGAGGGTTGATACTACCGGATTTACCTACAGCATAAAGAAAAACGGTCAGGCTGTTGACAGTAGTTATACTGCAACAGCGACAGGAAAGGTTGACCCGGCAGATGCGGGAAAGGCAACACTTACTGCAAAGCTTCCAAAATTAAGTGCAGGTGAGAGCTGTTCTATTACATACAGGTATTACCTCACCAATGCCGGAGATTTGGGAAATAATGCTGCATGGCAGGCAACTAATTTCGTTACCGGTAAATCAACAGACCAAAAATCAAAAGAAACTGTCATAGATACATCAAGCAGCTATGTGAAGTATTACAAAAATCTTATAGAGAAATCCGGTAAATATGATAAGACTAATAACCGGATTATCTGGACGGTTACAGTAAATAAAAGCTGTGAGGATATTGCGGGAGCTGTCCTGACAGATGATATGTTTGATAAAATTACAGGCATTGACATATCACCTAGTGATGGATATACAATTAACAAGGACAGCAGTGGCAAGGTGACATCGGTTACATTTAATCCTACAGATGGTAATAAGAACTGCAATAAGTATACTGTCAAATACTATACAGACGCATTGCGGACATTTGATGACCAGAAATTTAATAATAAGGCTATCCTTACTAAGGATGATAAGTCATATGATGGTTCTTCAAGTGTAAATGTTCCAAAAACAAAGCAGGATATTACGAAGAGGCTTGTTGAAGCTCAAAAGACAGATAATGGGCTGTATACTTTAAAGTGGCAAGCAAAATTTACAATTCCGGCATCGGGATTTCCTAAAGAGTTTGGCATAGCCGATACAATGTCATCCAAATCCCAGAAGAATTGTCATTACATGACTTATACCCAGATGAATGATTTTGTAAGTCAGGTAAAGAAAGAGTTTGATGGATATATCGGTGATATTACTGTTAAATATCTGGATGAGAACAATAATTCGCAAAAGGCAAATTTTGGTAAATTATCAGAAACCGATGACTACAGATTTACATCAGTAAATATCAGCTTTAGTAAGGATTATCCGGTAAGCAACAGTGAAAGGACAGTCGCATTTACATACAGCACAACCGCCGACACAACGCCAAGTGGAAGAGTTGAATATGTGAATAAATTTGAAGCTTTAAATTCAAATGCATCTGCATCTTATAGCCATACGACATCAAAGATTGTAAAGACTGATGGAAACGGTAATACAAGACAGACTTATTTGAAAACAACAGAAAGTGATGGAACACTCACATGGCGCGTTGATGTACTTATGGATGCCGATGCAACAGAGTATACCATCACTGATAAGCTTCCGGATGGTGTCACACTGCAGAGCGTAAAGACAATGCTGGCATATCCGAATAACGATGGCTTTACATATCCTGACTTTGACGGTACATTGTATACCGTAACTGACGGCGACTGGTTCATAAACGGAATTCAAACAAGTACAACGTTAGATGAGTCCACTAATACTGTTGTTACAAGGGTTACAAAGCCTGATGAGAACAATACAACGATACATGGTTGGTTTGAGAACTCTCACATATATGTAGTATATAAGTGTACGATAGATGACTTTGAGAATTTTGAGGCCGGTAAATCAGTGGATTATAAGAATATGGCTACAGCATCCTCGAATACAAACAATGATATGGGATGGGCTCAACAGACACAGACCATGTCAAAGCCTGGCGAGTCTGGTAGTGATAATCCTACTGAGGGCGACAAGGTTGTTTCCAAGAACTTCAAGTGGGATGAGGATAATCACAGGCTGCGTTATACAGTTATACTAAACCCTGATGGCAAGGACTATCTGCCTGATAGTGATACATTAAAGCTGACAGATGTGCTTCAATTCAAGACGATGACATTCAGCCCACAGGCATTGTGGTATATAGATTTAATGCCGGCTACTGTTCAGTTCAGGCAGGCAATAAAGCAGGATGATGGCACATACAAAGCAGGCGATACGGTAGATGGCTGTAAGTGGGCGTATACAACTAAAGATGGTACGTATGAATGGAATGATACATCATACAGGACAATCAGTGCAGATATACCTGATGGCAAGGCGATAATGCTTACTTATACATATCAGGTGAATGCAAAGGTGCTTGGTACGCCGGATCAATACAATCCTATAAAGATGGACGTCAGCAATACAGCAAAGCTTGAGGGTGTCGAAAAAGGAGAAGACAGAAAGGATAACCAGACTGTTTACAAAGAGTCAAAATCATCTGCCGGAGTAATTAAGAGTAATACATTTACCTTGTATAAGGTAGATAAGACTAATTATGGAAAGCAGCTTGAGGGCGCAGAGTTTGAGCTGTTTGGATACACATCGGATGGTTCATACAAGTCGTTAGGCAAGTATACCACTGATAAGAACGGCAGAATTGATATCAGTATGAGTACTGATAATCTGGAGTATAATACGCAGTATTATATAGTTGAGACAAAGGCTCCGGATGGTTATATACTCTCGACTGAGCCTCATAAGGAGTATTTCTATTTCAGTGCAGATACCTCGGCGCATCCTGTTATAGCTGAAAACAGCTCATTACAGGGAAGTGATATGGCGAAGGTAAATACACCGTACTATTATGAGAATGTAGCTGTTTCGACAACAAGCATTTCGGTTGATAAAAAATGGACTGATTCAAAGAACAATCCATTAAGTAAGACTGATGGAAAGATCTTTCTGCAGCTGCATCAGGTGGATTCGGCTGGTAATGATAAGAAGTATGGCAATCCGGTTGAGGTGACAGCAGATTCGGCAGGTGAATGGTCATATGTATTTGAAAATCTGCCATTGCAGAGTGTAGATGAAAATGGTATTCTGACCGGTACCACATATAGATATTATGTGACAGAGGTTGGAATAAATCAGAACAACAGTATGTCAGGCTATGATGTTTCATATATATTTAAGGATATAAATGGTACTCAAATCACAAAGACTGATGCAAACGTTGCACCGGGCAGCGCCAATGCAATAGAGTCCGGTACTGTTGAGATTACAAACAAACTCATAGAGTATCAGCTTCCGGAAACAGGTGGAAGCGGTAACAGATGGTTGTATATGTTAAGTGGAGTTGTGCTTATAGCAATAGCTGCAATAACACTTTTCTATAAAAAACATAAAACATTATAAAAAGGAGAATGCAATATGAAAACAATCAAAAGAAGCATTGCTTTAGTTCTTGCGATGATACTTACACTTGCAATGAGCGTTACAGTATTTGCTGAGGGCGAAGGCACCAAAAAAACATTTACCATCACGGTTAATAATGCAAAGGCAGGCCACACTTATGAGGCTTACCAGATTTTAAAGGGTGACCTTTCAGAATCAGAGAAAACACTTTCAAACGTAGGCTGGGGTAGCGGTATCAAGGAAGACAAACAGACAGATCTTGAGTCTAATAAGGATGCAAAAGCTTATGTAGAGAAGCTTTCAGGAATGCAGTCAAACTCTTCAGATCTTAAGGCAGAGGCACAGAAAATTGCTCAAGCTTTAAGCACTACAGCAGCAGGTTCTGTTTCAGTAACACAGGACAATGCCAAGACTGAGATTACAGGACTTGAGCCTGGTTACTATCTCATCAAGGATAAGGACAGCTCTTTAACAGGTGACGAGGCTTACACAGAGTATATTCTCAATATTGTTGCTAATACAACAATCACACCAAAGACAGATGTACCTTCTGTTGAGAAGAAAGTAAAAGATACAAATGACACAACAGGTGATACAACCGGATGGCAGGATTCAGCCGATTATGATATCACAGATGCAGTTCCATTCCAGCTTACAGCTACATTACCTGTAAATGTTGAGTCATATAAGTCATATTTCCTCAAATTTGATGATACTCTTTCACAGGGACTTGATTTCAATGAAGGAACTGTTACTGTTAAATTAGGTGATAAGGATGTTACAGAATTCTTTAAAACAAATTATGACGCAGCTGGCAAAAAGCTTACTTTTACATGTGACAACATTTTAGCAGAGGGATTTGAAGCTAAAAATGGTGATAAGGTTGTAGTTGAGTACAAAGCAACTCTCAATAAGAATGCTGTTATCGGTTCAAAAGGAAACCCAAATAAGGTTAAGCTTGAGTTCTCTAACAACCCTAACAATGGCGGAGAGGGAGATAAAGGTGAGACTCCGGAAGATACAGTAATCGTATTTACATACAAGGTTGTAATCAACAAGGTAGATGAGAACAATAAAGCACTCGATGGTGCAGAGTTCACTCTTTATAAAAAGATTAAAGGCGAAGCAGACAAAGAAATCAAAGCGGTAATTTCCGGTGATAAGAATGATGTCTTCACATTCAGCGGTCTTGATGATGGTGATTATGTACTTAAGGAGACAAAGACTCCTGATGAATACAATACTGCAAATGATATTGCGTTCACAATCAAAGCAGACCACTCAATTGAGTCTGATGCTCCTGAGCTTAATTCATTAAGCGGAGATAAGGTGACAGGTAATATTACACTTAAAGCAGATAAAGCTGAGGGCAGCTTAAGCACACCTGTACAGAACTTAAAGGGCTCAGTCCTTCCTTCAACCGGTGGTGCCGGACGTGTTGCAATTTATGTAATTGGTGCTATATTAGTTGTAGGTGGCGGAATTGTTCTTGTAACAAAGAAGCGTGTTAAATAATATCATTTTATGATAAAATATATCTGCCATGAGCCACTTTAGTGGTTCGTGGCAGTTACAATAGGCATAATTATATGCAAATGATAACAGTAAGGAGAGTGCTATGAGAAGAAAATTATCAACTATTTTGTTTGTCATAGTGTTTCTTGCAGGACTGTCCTTACTGCTATATCCGACGGTGAGTGATTACTGGAATTCATTCCATCAGTCAAGGGCAATTGCAAGCTATGTCGATGCAGTAGACAATACAGATGAACAAAAACTTGAAGAAATGAGACAGGCGGCAGAGGCTTACAATGAAAAGCTTTTAAGCAAGCAGGACAGATATGATATGTCTGATTCGGACAGAGCAGAGTATGAAAGCCTACTTGATGTATCTGGCACAGGAGTCATGGGCTATGTTGAGATTCCGTCCATCAATGTCTCATTGCCGATTTACCACGGCACAGACAATACAATACTTCAGATAGGTGTTGGCCATATCGAGGGCACATCGCTTCCGGTTGGCGGAGCAAGCACACATTGTGCTGTTTCAGGACACAGAGGACTTACGTCATCTAAGCTATTTACGGATATTGACCAGATGGCGGAGGGTGACACCTTCAAGCTGTATGTGCTTGGCGAGACACTGACCTACGAGGTTGATCAGATAAGGATTGTTTTACCTGATGAGCTTAATGACTTAAAGATTGAGGAAGGGCAGGATTACTGTACACTTATCACATGTACACCGTATGGTGTGAATTCCCACAGGCTTCTTATCAGGGGGCACAGGATTGCAAATGATGCACAGGGACTTATTGTCGAGGATGTAAAGCAGGTACAGCCGTTACATGAAGCCATAGTGCTTGGCATTTTGTTTCTGGTTTTGTATATTATAATTTGTAAGATACTTAGTAAAACGATATTGTATAGATTCAGATAGAATCAGGAAGGAGGAAAAATGCACAATAGTTTAAAAAGAGCTGTCAGTATAGCTATAGCAGCGATAGTCTTGTTTTCTCTGCCATGTGGAAGCATTTTTGCAAGGACGCATATTGATATTGATAAGAAATGCTCTATAACAGTTGATATCCCTGATACATGGGAGGATCTGTATACTGTGGATTTTCCCGTAGAGCTTTACAGAGTGGCAGATGTAGATGAGAACGATGTATACACCGCAACGAAGCAGTTTGATGAGCTGGCTAAATCTATATCAGATATCAGCAGTAAAACTACCGCAGATGACTGGGAAAAGATGGCAAAGACTGCTGCGGACATTGCAGACAAAGGTTCTCTGACAGCAGATGAGAAAATAGATGTTTCAAACGGAAGGGGAACCGTCACAGGTGTTAAGACGGGACTGTATCTGGTGTATGCAAAGCCGGTTAATTCGGCAAGATTTGGATACACATTTGTGCCGTATCTGGTTTCGGCTCCTAATAATGAGTTTGCCATGACAGGAAGCGGCTCAGATTCATGGATATATGATGATATTGATATCGAGCTGAAGCCTGAACAGACCGGGCTTATGGGAAGCTTACAGATTAACAAGACATTAAAGACATACAATACAGCACTCGGTGAGCCGGTGTTTGCATTTGATGTTGAGGCCTACGACAGGGATGGTAATGTGGTGTTTTCCGATATCGCATCAATCAGATTTGACAGTACAGGGGCTAAGAGCGTAGTTATTGACAATATTCCGGCAGGGTCAAGGGTGATTGTAAAGGAGGTATATGCCGCTGGCAGTTATCAGGTGACCTCCTCGGACAGCATAGAGACACAGATTGTGGCCGGTGAGACCGCAGATGTTGATTTCACAAACGATTACAACGACAAATTGATTTATAGTACCGGTGTCGTAAACCATTTTGAGTATGACGGAACCGGATGGGAATGGGTGCAGAATTAATGAAAAAATTATCAGAGTCTTGTAAAAAACTTAATAGAAATCACCGTATTCTTGTATGTGCAGCCTTTGCTGCAACACTCATTGTCTGTGGTGTTTCAGTTAAACCGACACTGGCATATTTTACAACCTATGCTACGGCAAAGGGCGGTATCTCAGTAGATATCGGTCCTACAACTGATGTCAAGGAGAAGTTTAAGGACTGGAAGAAAACTATTGAGATTGAGAATACAGGAAAAGCAGACTGTTTTGTCAGGGTAAAAGTAATTTCAGCAAGCCAGTTTGATATACAGGCATCAGGCTCAAACTGGAGCCTTTCAGATGATGGCTACTGGTATTACAGTCAGGTAGTGCCGGTTGGTGGTAAAACCGAGCCAATTGTTGCAGCTATCACAGTTAGTGAAAAGGTAAAGACCAGCTTCAATGTAGTTGTGGTTCAGGAGTGTGCTCCTGTCACATATGATGAGAATGGCAATCCGTGTGTCGCACCTGATGCAAAATGGGATGCGACAGCACAATATGATAAAGAGGAGGGCGAAGAGTAATGAAGAGAAAACTTCCAATTATACTTGTAGCATCCTCTGCGATAATGCTTGCAGCATCGACGATTGGATCTACAAAAGCGACTCTTACATATATGAGTGATAATTATCTGGCTCAGATTGACATCAAATCCATTGGTGTTACTTTGACTGAGAATGGAGATGATGTGAGCTGGCGTGATTATAAGCATAAGGATGATGACTGGAGCGAGGCAACAGGAGTGCTGCTTGGCGATATGCTAAAGAATGCCGGAGATGAAAAACTGATTCTCGACAAAAAGTACGATGAGAAGCTTGCTGTCAAAAACAGCGGTTCGATAGATGAGTATGTGAGAGTGACTGTGCAGCATTACTGGGCAGACAAGGAGACAGGTGATAAGCTTTCAAACCTTGATCCATCAAAGATACAGATTGGTTTTACAAACGATGGCTGGACAGAGGATAAGAGTGCTGAGACTACAGAGCGAAATGTATTTTACTACAATTCTATTTTAAAAAAAGGTCAGACATCCACTGATTTTACAGACAAAATCAGTATAGCCGGCGATATTGCAGCCATTGTGGGTCAGACATCACAGACTGATGATAACGGACTTACAACCATCACTACTACCTATGAATATGATGGTGCGAGCTTTGTGTTGGAGGCAACTGTTGATGCAGTACAGACACACGATGCAGAGGACGCAATTAAGAGTGCGTGGGGTGTTGATGTAAATATATCAGATGACGGGGCACTTAGCTTAGAGTAAAGGAGGACAATATGAAAAAATTTATCGCATTATTATCATGCATGTTGTTTATCCTTGGTTCGATAGGCACTGTATTTGCAGATGAGAATACTACTACAGCCGGCTCATGTGAGTTTACCGGCAAGGAGATGGTCAGCTCGTTTGATTCAAATAAAATAGCAGCCTCTGTCTCACAGATGGAGCCGGGAGATTCAGTCACATTTTCTGTTGATATAAAGAATAACAGCAGTATTTCGACGAAATGGTATATGTCGAATGATGTGTTAAAGAGTCTTGAGGATACACAGGCTGTGGCTGAAAATGGTGGATACTCGTATATTCTTACCTTCGTAGGACCGGATGGAAAAGAGGACACTATATACAGCAGTACCAGCGTAGGTGGTGAGAAGGAGACAACAGCCGGAAAAGGACTCAATGAGGCTACAAACTCTCTGGATAAGTTCTTTTATTTAAAGACATTAGAGCCAGGAAAGGGAGGCAGTGTGAAGCTTTTAGTAGGACTTGACGGAGAGAGTCAGGGCAATATATATCAGGATACACTTGCAAAGCTCATGATGAACTTTGCTGTGGAGGACAATTCAAATCCGACTTCGCAAAATCCACCTACATTTACAACTACAACGAGCAAGGTGAAGACAGGAGATATCTGGTCAATTGCGTCAGCTGTAGTGTTTGTGATTGGTATTATTTTGATGATACTGGCTTTCGTAAGTGACAGAAAGGGGGCTAAGCAAAATGAAAAGATTGCTTAAATATTTTCTTGCAGCTCTTGTTGTCATAACCGGTGTTTTCTCACAGACAGCAGATGCAAAGGCATTTTCATATACATACACTGTTTCCTTCTCAGCCGGAGGTCAGGGAAGCATAAATGGTGGTGTGCAGGTACGAAAGGCATCAGGCAATGAGGCTTCTGCTTCTGTTTCTGCTAAAGGAGATAAAATAATTGTCACAGGTCTTGAATATGGAGATGTCATCAGCTGTGATGCACAGGGCAGTGTGGCACTTAATGAAAACAGCAAGTACTACGTAAAGGGAATCAGATTAAGCGGCCGTGACAATAATACGGTTGCACAGTCGGCTTTTCTCGTATCGGGAGATCAGGACTATGTTGTAGCATACGGCATACCGGGCGAGCTTGCTGAGTATACAGTCAACTATGTGGATACAGATGGCAATAAGCTTGCAGAAAGCCGTACCTATTATGGTAATGTGGGCGATGAGCCGGTTATAGCTTATCTGTATATAGATGGATATATTCCGGACAGCTATAATCAGACAGGAAAGCTGTCGTCAAATGCATCAGAAAACGTGTTCAACTTTGTATATTCAAGGGCTGCATCAAGCATGACTGCTGCCGGAAATGGAGCAAATGACAATACTGCGGCAGGCGGCAATCAGGCAGCCGCAGGAGCTGCAAATGCAGCCGGGGCCAAGCGGTACCTGCTCATCTGCTATATC
>OBCI01000024.1_pt1 | contig 59453 bp, 62 predicted proteins | sample 1495881 | NCBI WGS metagenome assembly OBCI01 (sample SAMN03418262, study PRJEB22391) | human gut metagenome | biome: human-gut; feature: organic feature; material: feces | host: Homo sapiens | place: Tanzania | collected 2013-01 | reverse complement strand
TTTTAAATGAGTGTGGAATTTACTTCTGCACTGGAATTTACTTTTTCAAGTTAGCTTCAGAAAATATTAAAAATCCGCTATACTCACCTATCGTATAGCGGATTAATATAACACTATTTAATTTTCAGTCTTTTCACCGTTTTTGTCCGTATCCGCATTTACAACGAGATTTACTCCATCAAGTCCGGTTACATTTACGTTGCGATTTACCTTTGCGTCATATGAATCAGCGTTGATAATCTCAGATAAATCAATACCTGTTGCCTCTTTCATACTCTCAAATACCTTTGCCATTACAACCGGTACATTTCCGGCAACCTTGCCTACACCATTTTCGCCATCACCGCCACCGATAATAGTAATCTTGTCGATTTGTCCAAGTGGCTCTGCAACCTTGGCTGCGATATCAGGCAGCACCTTAATCATCATCTCTGCAACGGCTGCCTTATTGTACTTGGCATATGCCTCTGCCTTTTTCTCCATAGCCTCAGCCTCTGCAATACCCTTTGCCTGGATAGCTGATGCTTCTGCCTCTCCGACTGCACGGATACCGGCAGCTTCCTGCTCCTTGGCATATCTCATGGCTTCTGCCTCTGCTTTCTGTGCCTCCGCCTGACGCTGTGCCTCGAACTGTCTTGCCTCTGCTTCCTTCTGACGCTGGTAGAGCTGTGCCTCTGCCTGCTGCTGTGCTGCGTATTTATTGGCTTCAGCCTTTTTCTTGACCTCTGCCTCAAGAGACTGCTCTGTTACTGCAACCTCTTTCTGCTTTAACTCAATCTCTCGCTCCTGCTTTGCGATATCAGCGTTTGCTGTGGCAACCTCAATGGTCTTACGCTGCTCCTCCTTCTGGATGTCGTAAGCCGCATCCGCCATAGCCTTCTTTGTATCAGCCTCCATCTGAAGCTCTGATTTCTTGATAGCGAGCTCATTCTGTTTCTTGGCAATCTCTGTCTGTGCTGCAACCGCTGCATCATTTGACTCTTTATCAGCCGAAGCCTGAGCTACCTTGATGTCTCTCTCACTCTCTGCCCTTGCGATGGCGGCGGCCTTTTTAATCTTTACGATATTGTCGATACCAAGATTCTCTATTACCTCGTTGCCATCCACAAAATTCTGCACATTAAAGCTGATGATATCAAGTCCCATTGCCGCAAGATCAGGCTCTGCATTCTCTTTTACCAGATTGGCAAACTTCTGACGGTCTGAGACCATCTCTTCAAGCTTCATTTTTCCAACAATCTCACGTACATTACCCTCGAGAACCTCTCTGGCAACACCAGCGATATACTCTGTGTTTTTGTTAAGGAAATTCTCAGCCGCAAGGCGTAGCTTTTCAGGATTATTACTGATCTTTACGTTTACCGTAGCATCGACGTTGATATTGATATAATCTGCTGTCGGTACTGCATTGCTCGTCTTTACATCGATAGGTATCAGTCTGAGATTCAGCTTATCAAGACGCTCAAAAAACGGAATACGTATGCTTGCCTTTCCGATAACTACCTTTGACTTTTTCTTCACACCTGAAATGATATACGCCATATCAGGCGGTGCCTTCACGTATCCGATTGCCATAAACAACAGGATAACAAGAACAACAACTGCAACAATAATTCCAATGATACTAATGTCCTGCATAACTTTCTCCTCTCTTTAGTATGCTTTTTATTAATAATTTAACAATATCATTTTATTATAAATATATTGTTTTGTCACCCTAAATATTAAAAAAATAATATACCACTGTGCATTTGAATGTCAGATTTCCCGCTGTGGATGCCTGGCCGATTGGAATCATTGCGGATGCCGCAAATGCAAAGGTATTTATATGGCATGCTGCACCAGTCGCAATTAGTACTGCTCCTCCAACTGTCCTCCAGATTCCCTGTGTCTTTACTTACAATCGAAATGTCTCTCTGACTTTTTATCTATTTCACCAAAAGAATGAAAACTGTTATTTATATAAATTTCTAGTTCCTGTTCTGTAAATTTATATTCTTTGAACAGTTTTGAAATATGTAATACCTTGGAACACGCATATATTATTGCACTCCCATTAAATGGTCCTGTAAATGTACAAAAATTTCTTTCATCTATTACGTATGTATACCAATTTCCATTTCTTTCAAAATATCCACACTGATTTGGCTTTTCGATAAACTCACCAAAATGAAAATCTCTATACTTTTCCAGATTCTGCTCTGTTTTTTCAAATAACACATTTTTTATTTTTTCCGCTTTTTCATTTAACATATTATTCACCACTTTCTTATTTCTACACTTACTTAATCACAACAGTATCCATATCAAAAATTATTCCAGCTTCTTTTAAAGTTCCCCAACTATAAATTGTATTCATCTGCCCTGCTCCACCTTCATAATATCTGTAATCATAGCGCATGCCGCCTCCAAGCGCAGAGGACAGCCGTCCCATGGCATCATAGCTGTAATCCGCCATATGTTCCCTGCAGCCGGCCGAGGATATCATAGGTAAACTTCTCGATGCTTCCGTTCTTCTCTCGGTAATGTTTCGCAACATTTTTTCTTGTTGCTAAGAGTGCGTTTATATCAGCATATTGGAACTAAATATTCTATTTTGATTTTGTAATGTTCGTTCGTATACCCAACTCGGCAAAATTTCGCTAGCGTCTATTAATTAACATCATGGATTCTTAATTGCTTCTGGGCAGCCATGATGGTTAATTATTAGACGTGCAGGAGTTATAGGTTGTTGGGAGTCCGAAAGAATAAACATATAAATAACCAAGCATCCTCTTTCAACACTACTTTTTTAAATTAGAAAGCATTTTCTCTGCTTTATCCATTTCGCCTAATAAAGGATTCATATAATCACTAAACGCATCTAAATAAGCTCTACACCCACCACTAATCATAATTTTACTAATATCTTCATTACTTGATATAATTTCTTCAGCTTTCATATATCTATCATATAATGTTTTTAGAATAGGTCTGTTAGGCTCAAGTATTATACGTTGTTCCAACAATTCAATTATTTTTCTAACCTGTTTTTTTATTTCAATTACATTTTCATCCATAGCTGGTCTGGTATGCTAAACACATAGGAATCAAAGCAGTCTTTTTCTATCTATTGCTTTTCTTTTATTCCTATTTCACAATTATCCTGTAATAGATAGAGGTGTGCGTCACCACTCTTGAAGCACTTGTGACTTCGTTCATTGAGACTGCTCCCTCTGCTTTGCAGGATTTTGCGTATTAGCTGGATGTTGGCAGCATATGTGCTGTACTTCGTATATCTAACCAGATTGTAACCCGCATTGAAGTGAGGATTCTATCTACTTACAATTCACATTAGAAAGGATTTCAATTATGTACATCGTAGGCATTGATATTGGCAAAAATCATCATGAAGCATCCATTGTTTCACCTGAAGGCAAACAAATCGGCCGTTCTCTTCGCTTTGCAACTACACACAAAGGTGCAGATTCTCTTATGAGCTTTATCTTCAAAAACATCGGTAATTCCCCTTGTGTATTTGGCATGGAAGCTACAGGTCATTACTGGTATCCCATTTATTCATTTCTAAAAGCAAAAGGATATACCATCTATGTAATCAATCCTATCCAGTCTGATTCTTTAAGAAAAATGTATATACGACAAACCAAAAACGATTCAATTGACTCTTTTTTAATTGCAGAAGTGATACGTTTCGGTCAGTTTGGGACTACTTCCATGGCTGATGAAAACATCCTTGCCATGCGTCAGTTATGTCGTTATCGTGATTCTGTCATTTCTTCCAGAACTGAAATTAAGCTCCGAATCGGCACAATTATGGAACAAATCTTCCCAGAGTACGAAAAACAGTTTTCTTCTCTTTGGGTGAGCACATCCATGGGCATTCTGGAAAAGTATCTCACCCCTGAGAATATTGAGAATGCACCAATAGATGAGCTCTTTGAAATCATAAAAGATAAGAGCCACAACCGACTTACCAGAGCTAAAGCCATTTCCATCAAAGAAGCTGCAGCTGATACCTTTGGTATTAAGATAGCACAGGATGCTTTCTCTTTCCAGTTAAAACAGCTCATTGACAGAATGAATTTTCTTGATAAGCAGATTGAAGCTCTTGACTGCCAGATTCTTGAGTACTACGAGAAGTTTGATTGTTATCTTCATACCATTCCCGGAATAGGCATGATTGCTGCTGCAACCATTCTTGCTGAAATCGGTGATATAAACAGATTTAAGAGTTCATCTGCCTTAGTTGCCTTTGCAGGTATTGATCCAACTGTACGACAATCCGGTGAATTTAGCAGCACTCATAATCACATGTCCAAACGGGGTTCACCTTACTTACGGCATGCCATTTTTCTCGCTGCAACTACCTGTTCTTTCCATAACAGTCCGTTGAATGCATATTACAAAAAGAAACGTGACCAAGGTAAACATCACTTAACTGCCACAGGAGCTGTAGCAAGAAAGCTTACCTCCGTAATCTATGCAGTATTACGGGATAGTAAGCCTTATGAGCCTAAAAGTTTTTGTTAATGTCTGGTAGTAAGACTATGATTTAAGCCTGCCTGTGGGGAGGCTTAGTTGTGATACTCATTTTTGTTTCCATATTATATTCACGTTTTCCTGCTAAACACTCTAAGAAATACATCCACTCATCTTTGCTAACCTCTTCTTCGCCACTGGCATAATGTTTTAATGTAAAAAAAGCATCTGTTATCAGTTCCTCATCTGAGTCATATATTTTTTCACAATCAAAATCGTCAATTAAATATTCCATTAATACATTTTTATCTATATCACCTTTTACTACTTTTTCTATTATTTTTTCCATTTCATTATGATACATATTAACCTCCTAACTAATGTCCCTTGTTTATCAATTGTCCCGATGAAATTCTTACAGCATCAAAGTCTCTGTGAATAATATATCCCCTGGCATCTGTAACTTCATGAATCAAATATTTTGTTCCTAATTCATCACTATATTTATATACAACAGAAGTTCCTCCTTCAGTAGATGCACGGGAACTCATTATCCTTTTATTCAACGGTGAAAAATCTTCTCCTCTAGCTTCAACCTGTCCAATTTTATCTATTGTGGCTTTATCTGTATAAAATTTTCCATTTCGATTTTCAATATTAGTCAGAAAATCTGCTGTAGTATCATATTTTCCACTTGACTTCCCATAGCTGGTCTTACTATTTTCTTTTATCAAAAGTCAGTAGACATTTTACATCTACTGACTTTTACATAACATAAATAATCTACACCTAATCCGAGTCACAAATTACCAAATATCAATTCTAGATACTTCAAACTGAATACACATCCCATTTGACATATCTTTTGGGATTTTATCTTCATCAATATGTAAATTAAAACCCTTTACCTCAACAATCCCATTCTGCATATCTTTTAATTCACCTCTTAACTTATACTTAAATTCGCCTTCCATTTTTTCAATAATATTGTCCTTTGTTTCACACAATATAATATTATCTGTATCGAGACATTCTAACGGTTCTCCTAATACATCTCCAACATCACATGAACATGGGCATGAAAAACAAACTAAACAATCTGTATCACTTACAACTTTTAAAACTGCTTCTTCTCCCCCTATATCTAACCAGTTAATTTCTTTAATGCGCATATTTTATACCTACCTTTCAAACCCTAAACTTGGTGCTTTCTTAATTAATTCAGAGATGTTTTTTATATGGAATGTGGTTATATCTCCTGTAGTACGGTCAAGCCCTACAAAACCATATTTTTTACCACTCATAAAACTCACATAACCATTTAACTCTGGTGCATATGTTCCATTGTTTATTATGTAATTTGCATCATCTAAGTATTTATCAATAGAATAGTTGGAATCACCTAAAACATCTGCAATTTCTTGACCATGTTTGCCATAATGTTCATCTAACAAGGATTGATTTTTAAACAATTTATTGGTCTTATCCAGTCCCTTGTCTGCAAGTAGTGCTGTCACAACTTCCGTTACTATATATCAGGACGAGTACGCAACTCCCTTTTCATCTGCTGTGTCACATATTGACTGCCCGATTCCTCCAATGGTATTTACCGGATCTTTGAGTCGCGGCTCGTACTTTTGTTTTATCTTTTCCACTTCCTGATCCAGCACCTCCGGAACCTGTATCGGCACTACAGATTTCCACCTGACATCCACATATAGAGTTCCCAAATCTACTACAAGTGTCAAAAGTCCCATAACAGTTCCTGCAAGGCTGTCCCACACGCCTGTCATGAAATCCTTGATTGCATTTCCTGCATCTTCTTCCTGTTGCTGGGCAGATTTTTTTGCTTCATTTTCTTCGTCGCTGCTAAATGGATTGGGAATAAACAGCCGCTTGTAGGTTGCCAGTGTGCTTCCTGTATCCTGCACAATCCAGTCAAAACTGGTAGCCTCTCCCTCTATCTGCTTATGTTAGTTCAGTAGGATTAATTTTTTTACTTTCGAGTCCTAAAGTATAACCCTAATAAATATTACTTTTAATCATATTCAACATATATATTTTTTTCATTTCTAACAGCCATATTGATAAAAGAGACTAATTGCTCAACAACTTCCTTAGATTTTTTGATAATTTCTTCATTTCTCGTATCTAATAACTTTTCATTAAATCTTTTTAATTCTTCCAATACAATATGTGGATATTTCATCTCCCATTTTTCATCATAGAATCCATCTTGATTAAAATAGCACTCAATAATTCCATTTTTCTGGAATTCTGAACTAAAACACCCCTCTAAAATTGTATTAAAAAAGCCAATCCAAATAACTATACCATCCTCATTGCCGTTTTCTTCACTCCATACTTTTACTTCTCCTTCGCCTTCATATCCTTCATAATACCTTGTATCCAACATATGCTTACTCCTTCCAATGTCCTTTATCCAACAATTCAATCTGCTCTTGCGTAGCTGTTCCATTTTTCCGAGCGCTTATTGCATCATACCATTTCCATCCTTCAACCCATTCATTTTCACCAATTAAAAATTGTGTCGATGGTTTTTTGCCTCCATTTCCAGGAATTGTTCTTTGAATTACCCAAGTATTGCCTTGTCCTTCTGGTGCCCCCGAAGTACGGGTATGCCATCTCACTTCGTACTTATATGTTCCATCATTCCATTTGTAAGAAATCTGTTCATATCCATCCGCCATAGATTTTGCTTTATACTTTGCAGTATCAGGAATTTCTATTGGTGCCTTTTTCCTATACCTTTCTACTATTTTAACTATTTCACTTTCTGTCATATCAGAAAATTTAAAAATTTTACCACCACTCTCAACAATTTTCCCAACATCTTCCGCTACATTTCCAGCGCCCTCGGTTACTCCATCAATCCCTTTTGGGGCTTTCGCCAGCTTGTTCGCCTCTGCTTCAATTCCATTCAGCCCCTTTGCAGTTACTCCACTTGCAACCATACCGGCAACCATTCCTGCTGTATCATTTCCTGTCACATCTGTGGTTATCTTCTGCGCACCGGCTCCGGCTCCCATTGAGATGCCTTCTTTGGCGACTATTGTTGCTGTGCTTTTGAATGTCAGATTTCCCGCTGTGGATGCCTGTCCGATTGGAATCATTGCGGATGCCGCAAATGCAAAGGCATTTTCTGTCAGATAATATGCATCCTCGTTTCCCTGAAACAGGTCATCCTTTATGCCGTTTACTGCCGTGCTGTCAATGTCACCTGTGCTTCCATAATAAATATCCTGAGTGCCCTCTATGGCATCTGCAGCTCCGAATACTGCTGTTCCGCTTCCTACTGCTACTGCAACGTCAGCTACTATTGGTATTGCAGCACCTCCTGTCAGCACTATGCATGCTGCACCCGTCGCAATTAGTACTGCTCCTCCAACCATCCTCCAGATTCCCTGTGTCTTTCTCTTTTCGGCTTCATCCTTTATCTTCTGTTCTGTCTCATAGATTTCATCGTATGCTTCTTTATTCTTCTCATGCAGGTCTCCAAATATTTTAATACCAGTGTTCAGGGTACCTGCATCTTTACCTGTGATAAAACTGCCTGTTTCATAGATCTCAATCGCACCCTGGCTAAGGCCTATTTTTGAAAGACATGACTGCAGATTTTCCAGAAGCAGCTCTACTGAATTTTCAAGCCGTACCACATTTTCCCTCTCGTAGCTGTTTACATTTGAGACAAGCTTTATAAGGTCGCTGTCCATCTGCTCATGGATATCAAATACTCCGTTACTGTCCGGCATGCCCACATCAGATATGTCCGATACTTCTGAAAGAGCACTTCTTATTTTGCCCGTATACTCATCAGTATCCTCATAGTTTGATGCCAGCTTTTTCCTGAATTCCTGTATTGCTTCTTCATCCAGTTTGAAGTTCGTCGAGCTATCAATGGCACGGTATCCATCCTTGTATGCTGCCATATTGTCAAGCAGTGTCTGTGCAGTTACTTTAATGCCTGACAGGATTGTTATATGTGCTTCACCAAGATAACTCTTTACTGCGTCTCCGGTTTTTCCTGTAAATACTGCATTTTCCGTAAACATACTGATTCTTTCTATGCAGTTATCAATATTTTCAATTAGATTTTCAATTTTTCGCTTATATTCCCAGAACAGATCGCTGAGATCCGTATAATTTATCTGAAACCCTTCCATTTTCATCTCCTAGTTTTATGGTATCACAGCTGTATCTGATAGTCCAATACCATTTTTAATATAATCTCCCTGTTTTCTGTCATTTTCATTTATTGCATTTATTATCAGGTCTATTTTTGCCAGATCATTATTTAAAGTATCTCTGTAATCTTTCACAAAGGCTTTCAGCTGCCTGTATTCTTCCTGAAATTTGTCCATTGCTTCAGATCTGCTTTTGATTTCTGTCTCTGCCGCTGTGAGACTTACGGAATCAGAAGCTGTTTTTATACCGGCAGTCATAAAAGATACCTGCATATTATCAAGGCTGATTTCCATCTTTGTATTTCTCCTCTCCCTTTTATTAATTGAAAAAATTCTGTATTTTCGTGCACAGATCATCCCATGCGTTAACAAGTCCTGAAAGCACACCATATTTTTCATTCACTTTTTCTTTTAGTGTATTTATTTCCCAGTTGATGGCATCCTCAGCTGCATCTATATTTGACACATATCCGTCATAAGCTGTATATAAATTTCCGCTCTCACATGAATCATAACATTCCTGTGCATTGCTGCCTGTCCACATGCACTGATAAAGGTCTGAATTTATCATATTCCTCTGGTTATGCTTGATATCATCAATAGCCTCCTTGGCATCATCCAGCTTCCTGTATGCCGCTTTCAGCCTCTCTATTTTCTCATCAAGCACATCTATCTCTGACTGGCACTGTTCCTGCTGTTTTTTATTGTCAGCTTTCTTTTTCTTCAGTTTATTGTATTCTTTTCTGTCATTCTTTTTTGCCATATCAGTTCACCATGCTTCTTTTGAGTTCTCTTACATCTGCGCGCTCTATTTCTGTTTTCTCCATGGCATTAAAGATGTTGTCACACATCATTATCTCATCATCATCTACATACCCTTCAAACACAACCCTGCTGATATCTGTATGCTGAAAATACATAAGCCTGTCACCATTCATTCCCTCAGGATATGGGCAGGCAGCATAATCAAAGAACTGTTTACAGCCATTTATATTTACCTGCAGTGCTCTTGCAACAATCACAAATTTTTTTATGCCACCGCTTACTACTACAACGCTCCCAAGTGGCAGAAAATCAAATTTTTCATTCATATCTTTTCACCTCATACTTTAATAAACTTTTCATACATACAAAAAGGCTGCAGCAACCGGTATCCACCGGTTGTTGCAGCCGAACTGTCATTACTACATGTAACTGTTTTAGACTCTGGCTTTGCGACCCTATGTTTCCATAAGTGTGCTCTTATGGTTAATAATTTTATTGAATTTGCACATTTTTGTCAATATATTTTTTCTGGATAATATCTGCTCCATTAGACTACCTGTGTCCATGCGTTCTTTCCTTTCCGTCTCGCTTGATTTGACCACCCTTTTCCCGATTGGTTACGGCAGATGTTGCCATTTCTGCAATACGAGACATACTCAAACTTATTGATTGTTCGCCCCCTTTACTCCATCTCCATTACAGAGACTTCTTCACTACTATGGGCTCGGCTGACTTCTCACAGTTCGTTGTTACTAGGCTGATGAAACCTCTGTGAGACCTCCACGCTTAAGGTGCACGCTCTTTCTCTCCATATATCCGCCACATTTGCTTACAGCTTCCTTCAGATTCTACCTCACGGTAGACACCCTTGCTGTTCGGCTATACACTTCCCACTATCTAGGAGTGTTCGGGACTTGCACCCGTTAGAGCGCGCCCATGGCGCGCAAACTTAAAAATCCGCTATACTCACCTATCGTATAGCGGATTAATAAAACACTATTTAATTTTCATCTTATTTTTTATTGCTCTAAGCTATTGTGCCATTTGCAATGTCGTTCTTTGCAAATAAATATGTAATAACCGGCATAAGAATGGCTGAAATAATTGCTTTGACAATATTAACGGCACTAAGCTGTGCTGCAATAGAATATGTAACCATACTTACAATGAATCCCAGGGCTGCAAATGCAAAAATAAGCACCAAACCAATCTTTTTGTGTGCGAAAAGCAAAATACCGATAGAAACAGTTATGACAATCTGTAGTATAACGCCAATGAAACTCAGTACGACATATATCGAACCTAATCCTAAAGCAGCTCCTACGACTGAAGCACCCAGTGCAACGACAATACCGCCAATTGCTGCAAGAACATTCACCACGAAAATAATCCATAACCATACGGTTAAACCTGTTGAAAGCTTATTGTTTTCCATAATTATCCTCCTTTAGTAATCCCAATTTTTTTCAACATGTTCATTATAATGTACTGAAAAATTTATTTCAATAGTCAAAATGTCTTATTTTGAACTTTTACTTCCGGGCTAATCAAAAAAATTATCATTGATTTAAACGATAGATGCATTTACAATATAGCTATTATGAAAAAATTATTTGTAAAATATGTCTCACAAAACATACTCGGCATGGTGGGTATGTCATTATATATACTTGCCGACACCTTCTTTATATCAAAGGCGGTCGGCTCAAACGGTATCACCGCGCTCAATCTGGTGCTGCCTGTATACAATTTGATTTTTGCCATAGGCGCAATGATCGGAGTCGGCTCCGCCATCAGATACGTCGTAGAAAAAAATAAGGGCGATACATCCGGCGAGAGCTACTTTTTTCATGCTTTGCTGTGGTGTATTATAATAAGCGTTATATTCATATTGATTGGTATTTTCATCCCGGACAGGCTCGTATGGCTGCTCGGCGGAGATTCAGCAATTATAAATACCGGTAAAAACTATACACGTATTTTCATGCTTTTTACGCCGTTTTTCATGTGCAACTATGTGTGCAACGCTTTCGTAAGAAATGATGGCGCACCATCCATTGCCATGTGCGCCACACTTTTCAGCAGCCTTTTTAATATTGTTTTTGATTACATACTCATGTTCCCGCTTGGACTTGGTATGGAGGGAGCCGCTTTAGCTACCGCTATTTCACCGATTATAGGCATCCTGATATGCTGTATTCATTTCTGCTCAGACAAATGCTCCGTAAAGCTTAAGCCGACGGTTCCATCTGTCAAGAGACTCTTTTACTCCTGCCAGGTTGGTGTTTCTTCCTTTGTTGCTGAGATATCATCAGGTGTCATAACTATTGTCTTCAATATGATTATCCTGAGGCTTGCAGGAAATATCGGCGTGGCAGCATACGGTGTGGTTGCCAATACGTCACTGGTCGCTGTAGCTTTGTTCAACGGAATAGCACAGGGTTCACAGCCTCTTATCAGCGACTATTACGGCAGAGGACTTAGAAAAAATGTAGATTCGATACTCAGGATGGCTGTCGTTTCATCTCTCTTAATTGCTGCACTGCTCATTTTGTTCATATGCACCTTTGCACCTTTTGTGACATCTGTTTTCAACAGCGAGCACGATGCCAGACTTGCTTCGTATGCCGAGAGCGGACTGCGCCTTTACTTTACAGGCTTTATTTTTGCCGGAATCAATATAGTAGGTTCTGCTATCCTAAGTGCCGTTGAGTCCGTAAAATATGCATTTGCGGCATCTATCATGCGTGGTTTTATCGCTATAAGCATTTTCGCATTCGCACTTTCAGCCGCCTTTGGCATGACAGGTGTGTGGCTTGCTTTTCCGGCAGCTGAATTTGTGACTATGTTTATTATTGTTAAAGGATTAAGGCAGCTTAAGCTGTAGATGCAGGCTATAGGTGTAGATGAACTATTTTCGTGCATACTTATTTTCCATGTGATATACTTATGATTAAGAAAACCTATCACAATTATGATATATGATGAATGAGGAGGGCTTGTATATGGCAAAAATAGAGAGAATTATCAATAGGGATTTTGACCAGCTACTTTCCACGATTGAAGACGGAATAATAAATGGCAGTGTGTCTGCATCTCTGGAGGATGCCAGTGACTTTCGAAGCCAAGATGCGCGTTGCAGTGTCAGGGTATTTGAACGCTACAGCTATACCGGTGGCAACAGGGTAAGTCTCAATGTTACACTTTTTCAAAATGGCGAGGAGCCTGTTCACCTTTCTGCAATTACGGCAGGTGGAAGCCAGGCTGTGTTTTTCAAGCTTAATACTTTTGGGGAAGAGGCATTTCTTGATAAATTGATTGAATTACTTGATTAAAATAGATAAATTTTTTTCAAAAGTATTCTTTATGTTGGAAATCAAACATACAAGTTGTTTTTATAACGCTATTATTCTGTCAGAAACATAAAAAACTACTGATGGAGGAAAAAAATATGTTTTGTTTTCAATGTGAACAAACGGCCGGATGCACCGGCTGTACCGGAAATACAGGTGTCTGCGGAAAAAAGGCAGATACTGCACAGTTACAGGATGAATTGACAGGCGCACTGATTGGTCTGGCGAGAGCTGTCGATGACACATCAGCTGTTTCAAAAAAGACCTGGCAGACCATTATCGAGGGCTTATTTACCACAATTACAAATGTAAGCTTTGATAATGCAGCAATTGAAGATATGATACAAAAGGTCAGAGCAGAAAAAGCCTCTCTGGTTGGCGACTGTAATAAATGTCAGTCTCCTTGTGGACGAACTGACGAATATGATATGCAACAGCTATGGAATGCTGATGAAGATATCCGTTCCCTGAAGTCACTTATTCTCTTTGGTATTCGCGGAATGGCTGCATATGCCTATCATGCATATGTCCTGAATTTTGAAGATCCCGAGGTAAATCAGTTTTTCTGTGAAGCCTTGTTCAAGATTGGTTACGCAGAAAGTATGGATGAACTGCTTCCAACAGTTCTCAAGGTAGGTGAAATCAATCTAAAGTGCATGGCACTTCTAGACAAGGCAAATACACAAACCTATGGAACACCGGAGCCAACAGATGTTACGCTTACGGTGGAAAAGGGACCTTTTATCGTAGTAACCGGACACGATTTAAAGGACCTGCAGCTTTTGCTTGAACAGACAAACGGAAAGGGAATCAATATCTACACTCATGGTGAAATGCTCCCTGCCCATGCATATCCACTCTTAAAGAAATTCCCTCACTTGAAAGGAAATTTCGGAACAGCATGGCAGAATCAGCAAAAAGAATTTGATCATATTCCTGCTCCTATTCTCTACACCACAAATTGTCTGATGCCTCCAAAAAGCAGCTACATCGACAGAGTGTTCACAACAGAAGTGGTTGCCTTCCCGGGTACTGTTCATATCGATGAACAGAAGAATTTCACTCCTGTTATTGAAAAAGCACTTGAGCTCGGTGGTTACAAGGAGGATCAGACCTTCACAGGCATAAATGGCGGCACACAGGTAACAACCGGTTTTGGTCATTCAGCAATCCTGTCCCATGCTGATACGGTAATAGAGGCCGTAAAATCAGGAGCTATCCGTCATTTCTTCCTGGTTGCCGGCTGTGATGGTGCCAAACCGGGCAGAAATTACTATACAGAATTTGTAAAACAGACGCCTTCTGACAGTATCGTCCTGACTCTGGCATGTGGAAAATTTCGTTTCAACGATCTAAATCTCGGAGAAATTGGTGGTCTTCCGCGACTGATGGATATGGGACAGTGTAATGACGCTTATGGCGCGATACAGGTTGCAATAGCACTTGCGGATGCATTTGGATGTTCAGTAAACGAGCTTCCGCTTTCCTTTGTACTCTCCTGGTATGAACAGAAAGCAGTCTGCATCCTCTTAACACTGTTACATCTTGGTATAAAAAATATCCGTCTCGGTCCTTCTCTACCGGCGTTCCTTTCTCCTAACATTCTGAACTTTCTGGTAGAAAACTATGGGATTGCACCTATTACCACACCGGAGGAAGACATCAAAGTGCTGTTAAAACAATAATATGTATTTTTTCCGATGTTCTAATACACTAATAGGGAACTCCAAAAAACACAGGATATAGCGTCTTTGCTGTATCCTGTGTTTTTAAATTAACTTTAAATTAATTTGCAATCATTAGGGTAATCTAAGCTAATTCTCCCCATACATCTCCGGTCGCCTGTCCCTGAACAGTCCCCAGCTCTTTCTCTCACTCTCCAGCTCATCCAGATCAAAACTGTGGAGTATGAAGCCCTCCGATACTCTGTCCATCTGCTCAACAACCTCTCCGGTCGCATCTGTGATAAACGAAGAACCATAAAATGTCAGTGCTGAGCTCTGGTTTCCGTTTTCCGCACACGGTACAACCTCCTCTGTGCCTATCCTGTTTGCCGCCACAACCGGCATCAGATTGCAGGCTGCATGCCCGGTCATACACCTTCTCCAGTGCGGCATGCTGTCACATTCCAGTATCGGCTCGCTGCCTATGGCTGTAGGGTAAAAAAGTATCTCCGCGCCCTTTAAAGCCATGCCTCTTGCCGTTTCCGGGAACCACTGATCCCAGCATATACCGACTCCAATTGTTGCATATCTTGTCTTAAAAGCTTTAAAGCCTGTATTTCCCGGTGTGAAGTAAAACTTCTCCTGATAATAATGATCGTCCGGGATATGTGTCTTTCGGTATATTCCAAGCACCTCTCCGTCAGCATCTATCACCGCCACTGAATTGAAGAGCTGTCTGCCCTCTCCAGCCTCATAAAAGCTCACAGGAATCACCACTCCAAGCTCCTTTGCCAGTGCCTTCATGCTCTGCACTGCATCATTTTCAGAAAGCGGCTTTGCATAGTCATAATAATCATACCGCCTCTCCTGACAGAAATACTGTCTCTCAAACAGCTCCGAAGGAAGTATTATCTGCGCTCCGGCATCTGCCGCAGCCCTTATAAGCTTTGCTGCTTTTTCAATATTTTCTTTTATGTCACGGCTGCAGCTCATCTGGATTGCAGCAATTGTAACCTCTCTCATACTATTTCACCTCACCTTTCTCATTCTGCCGTCTCACAATGGGCTTTTACCAAGCCTCAGTGTAACGGGGAACGATTTCAACCAATTAAAATTACTGTGGTATCTGCTGTGTGATACAGTGTATATTTCCGCCACCGACAATTATGTCGCGAGCATATATCGGATACACCTTTCTTCCCTCAAAAAGGCTTCCGATTGCCTTAAGCGCAGGCTCATCCATCACATCACCAAACTGAGGAATGAGCACACCGCCGTTTGTGATGTAAAAATTCACATAGCTTGCCGCCAGGCGTTCTCCTGCCTCGCGCTCATCCTCACCCTCCTCAAAGGTGAAGCCCGAAAGCTCATATTCTGTGATACACACCGGCTTCTTTGGAATGTAAACCTTATGAACCTCAATTTTTCTACCTCTTGCATCAGTTTCATTTTCCAATATTTCAAGGTCCGCTGAGGACATCTGATACTGTGGGTCATCCATGTCATCCGTCCACGCAAGCACCACATGCCCCTGGCTTGTAAATGCACATATGTTGTCGACATGCTCGTTGGTTTCATCATTGTATATTCCATAAGGAATCCAGATAATTTTTTCGGCACCGAGATAATCCTTTAATTTCTGTTCTATTTCAGACTTCGATAATTCCGGATTTCTGCCCTTGCTAAGCAGACAGCTTTCCGTCACTATCACGGTTTTCTCTCCGTCTGTGTGGATGGCTCCACCCTCTAAGACAAACGGATGCGCATCATACATGTCGTATCCGGCTTTGTTGCAAAATAAAGCCGCTACTCTGTCATCCTTTGTCCAGTCTGCGTACAGTCCGTCCACCTTGCCGCCCCAGGCATTAAAACACCAGTCGATTCCTCTGACAGCGCCATCCTCATTTTTCACGAAGGTCGGTCCCACATCTCTGGCCCAGGCATCATCTGACTCCATTTGTATATATTTCACCGGGAAATTTTCCTGATAATTTTTCTGCTTTCTGACAGCATCCACAACAGACCTTGCATTGTCTATCACATCTGCCTCAGCGAGCACATATGCCTGCTCAGACTCTGCTATTGCACATATCACCTCCGCAAAAGCCTCTCTTGCCCGCCTGGCACCGTAAATCCATGAGCCCGGGCGCTTTGGCCAGATGATGATGGTACCCTTGTGGGGAGCATACTCTGCCGGCATATAAAAGCCGTCTGCTCTAGGACAGCCTGCATTTAAAATCTTCATATTCGAATCTCCTGATAACCTTACAATCGTTATTTTCATCCATTACTGCAATGTCTGGAAGCGGCATGCCGTTAAAGGTATTATTTTTGACCATCGAGTAGATTGCCATATCGCAAAAGCACAGCCTGTCGCCGGTTTTTATCTCTCTGTCAAATGAATAATCCCCTATCACATCACCTGCCAGACAGGTACATGAGGACAATCTGTAGGTATACTTCTTCTCACCCGGCTCGCCACTGTCCATGAGCGGTGGACGGTACGGCATCTCAAGCACATCCGGCATATGGCAGGCTGCGGAGGTATCCAGAATGAGTATCTTTATGCCATTGTTTTCAACTATATCAAGCACCGTTGTCTCCAGATATCCTGCATCAAGCGCAACCGCCTCTCCCGGCTCCAGATAGATTTCAAGGTCGTATTTGTCACGCATATGCATAATGCATTTTTCAAGCCTCTCAATGTCATAGTCTGCCCTTGTGATGTGGTGTCCGCCTCCCATATTGAGCCACTTAAGTCCATACAGCAAATCTCCGAATTTCTCCTCGAGAGCTGCAAGAGTCGTTTCGAGCGCATCCGAATCCTGTTCACAGAGTGTATGAAAATGAAAGCCCTCTATACATGATAAATCAAGCCCGTTTTTAATAGCCCTATCGAGTGCCTCTCTCGTTATCCCAAGCCTTGAGCCCGGCGCACATGGGTCATATATCTCATGCCCCTCCTGTGTGGAGCACTCAGGGTTTATTCTGAGCCCGACACTTATTTTTTTATCAGCCTTTTCGATTTTCTCCCTGTGAAGCAGATACTGCGATACGGAATTAAATACAATATGGTCACATATTTCTACCAGCTCATCCATCTCCTGCGGCAAAAAAGCGGGACAGAATACATGGTTTTCCTTTCCCATTTCTTCATGTGCAAGGCGGGCCTCAAAAAGCCCGCTTGCAGTTGTCCCGCTTAGATATCTGCCGATAAGAGGATATTCATAAAATGCGCTGAATGCCTTCTGTGCGAGAAGAATCCTTGCACCTGTCCTTCGCATGACACCGTTTAATATCAAAAGATTTTCAGTTAATTTTCCCTCGTCTATCACATAACAGGGAGTTCTTAATTCATTTATCTTCATACCGGCCTCCGGACTAATCCATATGTACTGACTCATCCTCAGTCTTGTAACAATCCACAGGAACCGGATTCTCCACTACCTGCCAAGGCAGTCCGAACTTATTAAGAGCCTCCATGTATGGATCCGGATCCATCTCCTCGAGATTGAACACTCCCGGCTTCTTCCAGAGTCCCTTTACCACCATCATGGCACCAATCATTGCCGGCACACCTGTGGTATAAGAAATCGCCTGCGACTCAACCTCCTTGTAGCACTCCTGATGGTCACATACATTGTAGATGTAGATTGACTTTTCCTTTCCGTCCTTGACACCTGTAAAAATACATCCGATATTTGTCTTTCCGACTGTGCGAGGTCCCAAGGATGCAGGGTCAGGAAGCAGTTCCTTAAGCACCTGTATTGGCACTATTTCCTTTCCGTCCACCATGATCGGGTCTGTTCTTAGCATGCCGACATCCTCAAGACACTTCATGTGTGTGAGATAGCTCTGTCCAAAGGTCATGAAGAATCTGATTCTCTTTATTCCCGGAATGTTTTTGGCGAGCGACTCAATCTCCTCGTGGTGAAGCAGATACATATCCTTTTCTCCGACCTGATCAAAATTGTACTGCGCTCTCCACTCCATAGGCTTTGTCTCTACCCAGTGGCCGTCTGTCCAGTATGAGCCGTTCGCAGAAACCTCACGCAGATTTATCTCAGGGTTAAAGTTTGTCGCAAATGGGTATCCGTGGTCACCGCCATTGCAGTCGAGAATGTCTATAGTATGTATTTCATCAAAATAATGCTTAAGCGCATATGCAGAATAAACAGAGGTCACACCCGGGTCAAATCCGCTTCCAAGAATAGCTGTAAGCCCTGCCTCCTTAAATTTCTCCTGATATGCCCACTGCCATGAATAATCAAAATATGCCGTAAATCCAAGCTCCTTGCAGCGCTTTTCGTAGATTGCTCTCCACTTTGGATCCTCAGTATCCTCACACTCATAGTTGGCAGTATCGATGTAGTCAACACCACACGCAAGACATGCATCCATGATTGTAAGATCCTGATACGGAAGCGCAACATTTAAAACCGCATCCGGCTTGTATGCATTAATCAGCTCTTTTAATTCCTCCACATTGTCGGCATCAACCTTTGCAGTCTCAATTTTTGTGCTTGTCTTTCCCTCAAGCTTTGCCTTTAAATCGTCACATTTTGACTTGGTTCTGCTTGCAATCATAATCTCGGTAAATACCTCGCTGTTCTGGCAGCATTTTCTGATTGCCACCTGCGCAACTCCACCACATCCGATAATAAGTAATCTGCTCATTTTTGTCCCTCCTGATTCGCTTTGGTTATGATATAGTTTTTCTAATTTGTTTTACCTTGTTTCCTCTTCCTCGAGTAAATCCTCCACATATTTCGGAAGCATGAAGGCTCCCCTGTGTAAATGTGTTGTATAATACCAGGTTTTAAGTCCCAGTGCATCCCATTTTTTTGCATCCAGATCATAAAGCGGATGATATTTCTTCGATGCAAACCCAAACAGCCAGTAGCCTGACGGACAGGTTGGAATATGCGCCTGATATACCCTGCTTATAGGAAATGATTTATACACCTTTCTGTGCATTTTCCGGCACTCAAGCTCATCCTCATCATAAAAAGGACTGCCATGCTGGTAAACCATGATTCCATCATCCTTTAGCGCCTTATAACAGCTTCCGTAAAATTCTTTTGTGAAAAGTCCCTCCGTATGTCCGAGCGGGTCTGTGGAATCGTTGATTATCAGATCATATTCATCATGCTTTCTGCGTAAGAATCGCAGACCATCATCATAAAACATGGAAATTCTTTCATCCTCAAGTCCACATGCTACCTCCGGGAAAAACCGCCTGCATACATCGACAAACATCTTGTCTGTCTCAACCACATCAATATGCTCGACAGACGGATATTTGATGAGCTCCTTCGCCACGCCGCCATCGCCGCCACCTATTATAAGTATCTTTTTGGCATTCGGGTGAACAGCCATCGGCACATGTGTGACCATCTCATCATATATAAACTCATCTGTGTCCGAAAAAACAATCTCGCCATCCAGCGCAACCATTTTGCCAAACTCATATGATTTAAACACATCTATTTTCTGATAATCACTCTGCCCTGAAAAAAGCTGCTCCTGTATCCTTACATCCAGCTTGACATTGACAGTATGATATTGTGAAAACCACATTTGCATAGCTTTTCCTCCTGTTTACTGCTCCAATACCTTAAGATATTCTACCGCAGGATCCTCTGTTCCCTGCATTGAACAGCCCTTTTCCTTTGCGTAGACAATGTATTGCGCAATCTCTTTTGTAATAAGCTCTCCCGGTGCAAGAATCGGGATTCCCGGTGGATAACACATGACAAACTCACCACTTACAGCGCCTACCGCGTCCATAATGCGCACTGATTTCTTCTGCGAATAAAACGCCTCCTGCGGCGATACCGCCACCTTTGGATTTATGTACTCTCCCGACAAAAGACCGGTCTTGTCCTTGCTGTAAAGGCGCTTGATATCCTCCAGCGCACCTACAAGCCTCTCTATATCCTGTATTCTGTCACCAATTGATATATACGCAAGTATATTACAGATATCTCCAAACTCTATCTGGATATCATACTCATCACGCAGCAGATCATATACCTCTATTCCGGCAAGCCCTATATCGAGCGTATAGATGGACAGCTTTGTCACATCATAATCATATATGCTCGTGCCATTTACAAGGTCACGCCCATACGCATAATAGCCGCCTATGGAATTAATCTCCTGCCTTGCGTACTCCGACATCTGTGCCACCTTGGCAAAGGATTCCTCGCCCCTAAGTGCCAGATTTCTTCTTGATATATCAAGGCTTGACAATAGCAGATAAGATGCGCTCGTGGTCTGTGTGAGGTTGATAATCTGCCTCACATAATCAGCATTCACATCCCTTCCGGTGAGCAGAATCGAGCTCTGTGTCAGGCTTCCTCCTGATTTGTGCATCGATACCGCAGACATGTCTGCCCCGGCTGCCATTCCTGATATCGGAAGCCCCTTTCCAAAATAAAGATGTGTACCATGTGCCTCATCCGTGAGCACCTTGATTCCCTTCGAATGAGCCAGCGCAACTATCGACTTAAGGTCAGAACAGATTCCATAATACGTCGGATTGTTTACAAGCACAGCCTTTGCATCCGGATTTTCCTCGATAGCCCTCGCCACCTGGTCAATCTCCATTCCAAGCGAAATACCAAGCTTCGCATTCGTCTGCGGATTGACATAAACCGGTATCGCTCCGCAGAGCACGAGTGCATTAAGAGCGCTTTTATGAACATTTCTCGGAAGTATAATCTTGTCTCCTGCCTTGCAGGTGGACAAAATCATGGCCTGCACCGCAGAGGTGGTGCCTCCCACCATAAGAAAAGCATTTGCCGCTCCAAAGGCATCTGCCGCAAGCTCCTCCGCCTCTCTGATTACCGAAACCGGATGGCACAAATTGTCAAGCGGCTTCATTGAATTGACATCAAGCCCTACACACTTTTCCCCAAGCAGATGCACCAGCTCAGGATTTCCCCTGCCTCTCTTGTGTCCCGGCACGTCAAACGGCACTACTCTTTTCTTCTTAAACTCCTCAAGAGCCTCATAAATCGGCGCTCTTTCCTGTCTTTTGATATCCATTTACTACTCCTGTATTTAAAAAGGATGATGCGTGCAAGCATCATCCTTTAGATTCATCTTAACAACATTAAAATCGTAACATATACCATAGAGTTATGCAAGAAATTACGTTTTATTTTTATATAAACACTTTTGCTTTCCCACAACAAAGAGGAAGCCGGTACATGTGGAGCTTGAATTATAGTACCTTCTATTCCGCCGGCCAGGATTTTCTGAGTGCCACATAGGAAATCAGGAAATTGGCAAGCCAGCCGGCCGGTACAGCAAGCCAGACAAATGCAATACCGAAACGCGGCGCGCAGATTAAGGCAACCGAGAGACGGATTGCCAGGTTTACCATATTTGCAGCGAGAAACGGACGCATGATGCCAAGTCCACGAAGCACACCATCGGTGGCCATCTTGATACCCATAAAAATGAAAAAGAAGCCAAGCCATCTCATATAATCCCCTGATACCTGATATGCCAGGGCCGTTCCGTCTTTACCCAGGAATAATGAGGAAATCTGAGTATGCAGTGTTTCAATGACTATGAAGGCAAGCACTGCAAAGCACAGGTCTAACACCAGCGCAGCGTGATAGCCTTTTTTGATACGTTCTGTCTTCTTTGCTCCGAGATTCTGGGAAACAAACGGAGAAACTGCATTTCCAATGGATACAAATATCAGTGAAAAAACATTCTCTACCCTCATCGTTGCCGAATAACCTGCAAGCGCCTGTGTACCGAACGGATTCACAACTGCCTGTACTATCATCATGCCAATTGACACCGTAGACTGCTGCAGAACCGAAGGCACAGCAATCCGAAGCATAGAATGAAGCTCATGTCTGTCAAACCATTCAAAGCGACTTTTATACCGGCGCATCCTGCTAAAGAAAATCAAAAGTGAAAACACTGCAGATATTCCCTGAGCAATTAGAGTTGCAAGTGCTGCACCGAACACACCCAGACCAAGACCTGCCACCATCCAAAGGTCCATAAATATATTTAACACAGAAGAAAATATCAAAAGCCCCAACGGAATCCTTGACTCACCAATCGATGTAAACATCGTTGAAAGTATGTTATACATAAACAAAAAGGGAAATCCCACAAAATAAACCCTAAGATACAGCACTGCCTCATCCAGTATATCTGCAGGTGTCTGTAGCAAGCTCATCATTGAATGTGAAAAGAAAAAGCCAAAGACACCCAGAAGTACGCTTAAAGCCAGAAAACTAATCAGTGATGTTGATACTATTGTTTTCATTTTGCCGTAATCCCTGGCGCCAAAATAGCGGCTCACAAGTACACCGGCTCCTACACCTGCTCCCAGTGCTATACAGATGAACACATTCGTAAGCGCAGCACAGGCTCCAACTGCCGCAAGTGCAGAGGAGCCTACAAACTGACCAACAATGATTGAATCAGCCATATTATATACTTGTTGAAAAAAGCTGCCCAAAATCATAGGCATTGCAAAAACTGTCAGCGCCTTTAAGGGGGCATCTGTAATTAAGTATTCATCTTTTGACATTATTTTTCCCTCATTCCGCTATAATTAAGCTATAGTATATCCGATTGAAAGACAAATTACAATATAGCATTCTTTATCGACATTTTTCCATTTCTTATACTTTCCCTCTTAATGCAAACATCATACTGCTCCTTTGTATTTTAATTTAAAAAGCCGCCCAGGCCATAGGCCTGTGCGACTTCTCATAACATGATTTAAATTAAGTTTATCCTTCAATAGCAATATGCTTTGTGGTCTCAACTTTCTTTTGCTCCTTCTTCGGAACTGAAAGTTTAAGAATACCGTCCTCATACTTTGCCTTGATATCTTCCTGCTTCAGCTCATCTCCTACATAGAAAGACCTGCTCATAGCACCGGAATAGCGCTCCTTGCGGATATACTTGCCATCCTTTTCATCCTTCTCTTCCTTGTCAAGTCCTTTAGCTGCGCTGATAGTTAAGTAACCATTCTCCAGCTTAGCCTCAATCTCATCCTTCTTGAATCCCGGAAGATCTATATCTACTTCGTAGCTATTGTCTGTTTCCTTGACATCAGTCTTCATAACGTTCTTTGCGTGTTTACCATAAAGCGCCTTGTCAACATCAGGAAATGAAAAATCCATCCAATCATCGTTAAATAAGTTTTCTCCAAAAATACTAGGCATCAACATAAGTCATCTCTCCTTCTTAATCTATAAAATCTGTGTCAACCTGTTTCTTTGGAACCGGGATGTTTCAAGAACTCAAAGCCTTTGCTTTTTGTTCCTTTCCTTTGTTCTTGACTATGTTATACACCTATTATTAGCACTCGTCAATAGTGAGTGCTAATAATTTATAAAATGTTTATATTTTCCGAGCAGCTTCAAAGTACTTACTATATGAAACTCCATTATTTTGCAATAAATAACACTCCGAGTGTGCCAGGCCCACAATGTGATGAAATCACACCACCTGCTCTTGTCTCTATAATTTCCTTAAAAATGCCAAGAGAGGCTATGTAATCTCTCACCTCTTCAACTGTCTTAGCATCACATTCCGAATGTGTAATAAATACCCGATCCGGTATTGCGTTTTTCAGGTCCTCTTCCAGATCTTTTGCATAATTCTTTATGACTTTACCGATCTTACCTCTATATTTCCTGCTTGCATCCATTTTACCATCCTTTACAACGATCATGGGATGAAGCGCCAATGCTCCTCCGATAAGCGCAGAAACCGCATTGCATCTGCCACCTCTGTAAAGGTACACAAGTGTATCTACAACAAAGCTTGCTCTTACCCTTGGAATCAATTCATCAATTCCGGCTTTTATTTCCTCACGCGATTTTCCATCTGCTGCCATAACTGCCGCCTCAACAACAAGCAGACCTATTCCTGTGGACAGATTTCTTGAATCTATCACCGTAACTTTATCTTCCGCATCAAGTTCTTCTGCCGCCATTCTGATCACGTTGATTGATGTCGACATCTCACTTGATATGGAAAAGCATATGATCTCCCTGCCTTCATCAATATATGGTCGCATTACATTCATTGCTGTTTCTATAGATGGAGCTGAAGTCTTTGGTGTAGTCTTATTTTTATCAGCCCACTCATACAATGCGTGAATGTCTATCTGCGGTCCGTCCTCCAGTTCTTCATCTCCTTTTACAATATGAAGCGGAATAATATCTATATCGTATCTTTCTAAAACTTCCTGTGACAGATCACATGTACTGTCTGATATAATTTTTATCATCTTTAATACCTCGTTTTCTGTTGAATCCTTCATCTAAGAGAACTGCACCAACCTGTATTATTTCACTGACGTATTTATATATTTTTCTTAATGACAGCTATGGCTTCCGCATCCATGCTCGCCACATGTATGTCCTTCCCCATGGTTGTGCTCATGGTGAGAACACTTCACATCCGGATTATAATCAAGTGTATCATTGATAAAAGCTTCTACTGCTTTATCCGCATCTCCTGAAACTCCTCCAAAAAGCTTAATGCCTGCTGCCGCTAACGCAATCTGAGCACCTCCTCCGATTCCGCCACAGATCAAAACATCGGCATTTAATGCATTGAGAACTCCTGCCAATGCACCATGTCCGCTTCCATTCGTATCTACTACTTCTGAATGTACTACTTTTCCTTCCTCTACATCGTAGATCTTAAATGCCTCTGTGTGTCCAAAGTGCTGGAAAATCTGTCCATTTTCATATGTTACTGCTATTCTCATGATACCTTCTCCTTTTTCTGCTGCATATTTTTTGTAAATTTCCTGTTTGTAACATCCTCCAAAGCTGCAGTTACTGCTCTGACCATCACAGATTCTGAAATCTCCACCTTCAATTCTGAGCGGATGTCCATCAATGAGAGCATCTGCTATTTTCTTCCTGGCAATCTCGTAAATACGTTGAACCGTTGTTCTTGCGACTTGCATAGATGCTGCGCACTGCTCCTGACTATAACCTTTCTTGTCCAAAAGACGGATGGTTTCATACTCATCCACGGTCAAAACAATAGGTGTGCTTTTCTCAGTACCATCTGCCGGAAGAAATTCTAAAACATTCGGGAAATGGCATACTTTTCTGCATTTTAGCGGTCTCGGCATAAACTGCTCCTTTCTTGCTTTTCTTATATAGTAGGCCTATAAAGGGCATATGTCAATAATATTTTTGACATACGTCCTTTATAAATCACCTTATCGTATTATTCATTTTCATTATTTCTTAATATTGATTCATGCTTTAGCACATAGCTGCCTTCTTTAAACTGTAACACGTAATTCGGCTGTTACATTATTTGGCAAGCTTATCGATCCATGCAAACAATTCTTCCAGATCATAATCTCCGCTATGCGGTAATCCCCACGGCAATGAAAAATCCACTTCATAACCTTTGTTCTTTAACATTGTTGCCAATATTACAGGAATCGCAATCGAAGCATCTCTGTCAAAAGCTCCACGACGGATTCTCCAGTTTTTTGTCGTATCACATTCTCCGATGAATTCTGTCGGATGCATACCTGTATTGCCGGACCTTCCATATAGCCACCTACCATATTCGGTGCAAAAATCGGCGCTGTATTTAATGAATATCCATTTATTGTTTTCCCATTATAATACTCTTCCGGTACATAGATGTTCAATCAGTTCCCATTTCACTGCCTCTCTTTTATCATTTTTATGGTAATTGAAAATGTCCTGTGTATTAGCAATTCTCTTTTTCTGCTTTTTGTTTGTATACTTCAGGATTTTTGACCAAATATCAACATGTTACAAAGTCAATCTTCTTGGTTAAACCTTGTTTTTTTAACTTTGGTCATTTCAATTTATCCAAGAAAAACCTTGATTTTAAAGGTTTTTTCGCGTCAGCTTGGATAAATCTTGGATAAAATTTGCTTCTTACTTGTTTAAATCCTTAACAAGTATCCAAGATGACTTCTGTTGATTCTCAGAATCTGTTGTGATTATTCCCATTCTTCTCATCTGAGCTAAAAGATTCTTTACTTTACTCTCTTTCTGCTTATCATCCATTACTTCTGGCAGTTTATCCCACAGCAGTTCTCTAACATCTCTTTTTTTGGCAGAACCGTATTGTTCCAGATACTTTACAATAAGATCTCTATAATACTGGTCATTAAATGCCTTATTTTTTACATATTGACTCTGTTCACCGATGGTCTCTGATACAGATGCAGATAAAAATATATTTGGCGACTTTCCTTCTATTACTTTTAATTTTCTCAAATGTTTAACCGCTTCTTTATCAATTTTTATGCGCTTCTGAACACAGTCAATCAAGAACACGGTCTCCAGATCAAAATCAGGATTAGCAAACAGTATCTGAGAGTAGTTCTCATCCAACACCTTTCCATACACGCAAACTTTAACCTGCTGTCTGTTGGATAAATCATAATCTGGCAGAGGAAAATATCGATCTCTTTGAATCCGGAATACTCTTCTAATTCCAATAGATTGCGAATCAATCATATTGAGTTTTACCATTGTCTCTGCTAAAAGCTGATTTCTATAAAAAGGCGGATTATATCCGGGATCCAGCACCTTTTCTATTTTTCCTGGCAAAAAAGAGCCTGGATTTGAAAGAATAATTTTATCTTCAAATTCATTCAAATAAATTCTTCCACCCAAGGTATATTCAGAATGAGCAATACAATTGTTAAGTAACTCTCTTAGCAGCCACATATCATATTGTTTGGTTTCCGTTGGAAAAAGCGTTAACTGATTAGGCATATACCGATAGGTCAAATTTCGTATTTTTCCAAAAAGCCTCTCACTCAACGTGATATATGGTATTTTAAATATCTCATAATCGCTGATTTCATTTCTTGAATCAAATACTCTCCATGATGCCTCTGGCACTGTGTTGAAAAGATAATCATAATCCTCTCTTCCCAATAACAGCATAGCTGCATTTGTAATCTTTCCATTTATTATCAGTTTTAATTTTGTCAAAAATTGTTCATCCGTCATCTGATTCACTTCATCACTGATATAGGGCTTATTCATTTTCTTTTTATAATTCTCTCTGGCAAGAGCAATCGCTTCTTTATCCAAATACTCAATCTTTGCTTCTGGAATAATCTGCTTCGACCAGTCCTTTTTCTCTTGCCCGCGAATACGATCCAATTCTTCTACAAATAAGGCTCCAAGCGATTCTCCATTCCGACCATAAAAATGATCATTCCAACCAGTTGGTGTTGCAGTTGTCGCAGCTGGAATTTGGAAAAGTATTACCCTCTTCTTTTCGCCTCTAACTTCTGGATATACCTCATATATTTCGATAAAGGAAATTCCTCCAGTTGTCCCTACTGATATCTCCTGTTTCAGGGTATCCAACCCTTTTGTGTTCCTATAATCAGATCCAACAATCTCTTTATTTTTATTTCTAACACCAAACACAAGCCACCCATGCTGTAATCCTTTAAGGTTTGCCTCGTTGCTTATTGCTGAAAAGTATTGACCTATTTTGTTTTTGTCATAATCTTTTCCAGCCTCTTTAAATTCAGCCACCTCGGTTTCCCAATTCTGAATAAGTTTATTTAATAATTCTAGGAGTTCTGACTCACTAGGCTGATTATCTAACAAAAGATTCATTTTATCACCCACTTCTTATTTTTTCATTTTCCGACTGATCCAGTCCATAATCACATTAACAACATATCTATTTTCGTTTCCATAACATTGTGTATTCTTTTTCACCAGTAGCTTCATCCAACTCTTCACATTGAATAATGAACCCTTCTCTTTGGTAAAAAGAAATTGCTCTGGCATTCTTCTGGTATACATTTAATCGTAAGCTGACTTTTTTATCCTTAATATAATCCAATAAAAGTTTACCTATGCCACATGACTGCATTTCATCAGAGACAAAAATACCTTCGATATTTTCATCATTTAGTCCTACAAATCCTTGTATCATTTTATCCACTGCAAACACATAGACTTCGGATTGTGGCATCATTTCTTTCACTAATTCATAATTATTTTTCCAGTATTGATTGGAAATAAAATAATGTGCTTTCAGATTTGTCTTTAACCATATGTCAGCAACTCTATCGATATCTCCGTTCAACAACTTTCTAATCATAACAAATATTCTCCATAACTATATCCTTTATGCTTTTCTCTTTTTTCCATTCTATCACAAGCTCACCATTAATCATCAATTTTTTGATATTTTTTCTTTCCACCACTGTAAAACAGCCTCTGAACATTTCGTTATACAGATGTTTCACTTGTCTGTTGGTTCCACATGAAGGTGTTCACAGCACTATTTTTAATATCAGAAGGGACAGCCGATATTAAACCTTCTCCCCGCAGAAAAGCATGGCAAAAAACAAAAATGTCCCCAGAGGGCTTTTTCAGCGTTTCCGATTTGAATTTCTCAGAACAGAATATCCTCCGGCTTGAACTTATCTTTTTCGGTAATGGGGCGAATCACCTTGCAGGGCACCCCTGCAGCGATGACGCCGGCGGGAATGTCATGAATGACGACGCTTCCCGCCCCGATAACCGAGCCTGCACCGATGGTAACACCGCCGCAGACGGTGGAATTTGCGCCGATCCAGACGTTTTCCTCCAGCGTAATGGGTGCCGAGGTGCCAATGCCGTAGCTGCGCTGCTCTGGGTCGATGGCATGACCGGAACAGGCAAGGCATACGCCGGGGGCAATAAAGGCACCTGATCCAATGTTTACCGGAGAGGTATCCAGAATGACACAGTTATAATTGATGACCGCCAAGCCGTGGGTATGGATGTTGAAGCCATAGTCACAGTGGAAATCCGGCTCAATGCCGGTCATGGGAGAGCAGGTGCCCAGCAGGGTCTGCAGGATACTGCGCCGCTTTTCCTGTTCGTTGGGAGCGGTGCGGTTGTACTCCCAGCACAGTTGCTTTGCACGGTTCTGTTCCTCCGTGGGGGTGTTTTCATAGCCACTGACATAGGCGGCAGGGTGTTTCATAATATCCAGAGTGTTCATAGTGTTTGTCCTTTCCATACAGTGTTTTTCAAGGATTATACCACATTCTCTGTCGGTGTGTAATACACTCCATTTCTAATAAAAGTCCAAATGTTAAAAATAAAAAAGAAGTATGATTTAAAAAAATATATTATAAAGGATATATAAATAACTGGAAAAGTTTGTTATAGTATGAATAAATCCAAAAGACCTAGATGTAGGAAACCGCAGTAAACAGTCAGTGAATAATACAAAACAAATAACGAAAATTTGTGAAAATAAGGAGGAAGCAAACTATGAAAATTGTAACAGCAATCGATTCATTTAAAGGAAGTATGACTTCGATGGAAGCAGGACTTGCAGTAACAGAAGGAATACACAGAGTAGATTCAGATGTGGATGTGCAGATCAGACCGCTGGCAGACGGAGGCGAAGGAACGGTAGACGCGCTTGTTGCCGGAATGAATGGCATGAAACAGGAGATTCAGGTGACGGGACCACTTGGAACACCGGTAGTCTGTGAATATGGAATCATTGAAAGCAGCAAGACGGCAGTAATTGAGATGGCAGGAGCAGCGGGAATTACACTGGTGCCGGATGAAAAGAAGAATCCACTTTACACAACGACTTATGGTGTCGGGGAAGTAATCAAAGATGCGATTGGAAAAGGCTGTAGAAGATTTATCATCGGAATCGGAGGCAGTGCAACGAATGACGGAGGCATCGGGATGCTGCAGGCACTTGGATTCGGATTCATGAACAAGAATGGACAGCCGGTACCATTTGGTGCAAGAGGTCTGGAAGAACTGGAGACGATCACGGATACCTATGTGATACCAGAACTGAAAGAATGTGAGTTCCGGATTGCGTGTGATGTAACAAATACGCTGTGTGGAGAGCAGGGAGCAAGTGCTGTTTACGGACCGCAGAAAGGAGCAACGCCATCTATGATCATGCAGATGGACAAATGGCTGGCATATTATGCGGTACTGGCAAAAGAAAAATTTCCGAAAGCAAATGCAAAACAGGCCGGAACCGGAGCTGCCGGAGGACTTGGATTCGCATTTTTAACATTTACCAATGCAGTGCTGGAATCCGGGATCAAGATCGTACTGGAGGAGACACAGCTGGAAGAATATATCAAAGATGCGGATCTGGTAGTTACGGGAGAAGGAAAACTGGACAGACAGACGGCGATGGGAAAAGCACCGATCGGAGTAGCAAAGCTGGCTAAAAAATACGGAAAGACAGTGATCGCATTTGCAGGATCGGTAGAACGGGATGCAAGAGAATGTAACGAGCATGGAATTGACGCATTCTTCCCGGTTTTACGAGGCATTACCACGCTGGAAGAAGCCATGAAGAATGAAAATGCAAAGAGAAACCTGGCGGATACTGCGGAACAAGTATACCGTTTATGGAGATAAGAGAATTTAACCTATTCTCTTATCATTCGATAGAATGTTCCAGTACCAATTCCTGTTGTCAACTCATAAGCTTGTCCATCAATCCTAAATCCTGCTTTTTGATAGCACTTTACCGCTCTGATATTCCATGTACGAACTTCCAGATACAACGGTTTGTTAGGATATAACTTTTTTGAAATCTCATAAGTAATCAAGAGCATTCGTTGACCATAATGTTTATTACAAAAATCAGGATTTACGCCTATTCCAATAAATACCTCTTCTTTTTCCTCCAATATATTGACAAATCCCACCAATATGCTTTCATCCCAAAAACCATAATAATTTTTTTCACTTTTGGGATTCATGAATCCTATCTGTCGAACTTGCATTTCTTCATAAGCAGGAAGATTATACAAATCGTATTCTCCGCCATATTTCCATGCACATATTTGTCGTTTTGCATCTTCGGATAGATTTCTAAATACTAATTCATTCATTACATTTACCTCGTCAAACTTGAATTTACCTTCTGCTCATATAAAATATATCAATAGCTTTACTTGCAAACTCTGCTGTGCCAACTCCTCCAACATCATCAATATTTTCCGTAAGTTCTCCTCCACCGGCATACATTCTTCCAAGACCGCATAAAATCTTATCAGAACATGTATAAAAATGATCTGTAATGTAATCCTGAAGTTTCCTTACCTGCAACTGCACCTGTTCATCTTCTGGGTCCATTTCTTTCATTTGTCCGAATTCAACAAATAATTGCATAAACTCATTTGCAACAATAGCTTCATCGTCTTTCGTCCAGTTCTTTGTTTTCTCTTCAAACTCCTTATACTCAGAGGTTTGTCCCCATTGTTCTTTTGCTCGTTTAGAATACTCATCAATCTTTGTTGTATCAAATACTTTAAAATCCATATATTTCACTCCTATTCCTTTTATTCCTCGAGCGAAACCAATAAGATTTTCAAGATGCTCTTTTTTCATAGTAAGCAATTCAATCTGCTGCTCTAATGCTTTGTTCCTGTCAAAGTTAGGGGCATCAATTATCTTTTTAATCTCCTTAAGCGGAAATTCCAATTCTTTAAACAGTAAAATTTGTTGCAGCCTTTCCAATGATGTATCGTCATACAACCTATAACCTGACTCTGTATATTCAATAGGTTTTAAGAGACCAATGGTATCATAATACTGCAGAGTGCGTATACTCACTCCTGTTAATTTACTTACCTCATTCACTGTCATCATTGTCATTTCCTCCTCTCGATAAACATATCGTAAACTATTACGTTGCGTAGGAGTCAATAGTTTTTCAAAGAAATTTTCAAAATTAACAGCTTGTTCAATGCTAAGTTATCTTTTTCTTCCTAAATATCTGCATACTTTTGATTTGTATTGCAGGTACTCATTTCCGAATGCTTCTATCAAAAAATCCTCCTCTACATTGACTATCTGCAAATGAAAAAATACCACTGCAAAACCTGTGGCAAAGCAAAGGAACCAATTAAAGAACGAAAACAATATTCCTATATACATTAAATCAAAACCCAAAAATGCAGGATTTCTGCTAATAGAATAGATGCCCGCTGTTACCAAATTTGTCTTTTCTTCTTTTTGCACACCTGCTCTCCAATTCTCCTTCATCTGTGTAACAGAAACAATAAAAGCAAGTACACCGAACATTGTTATTACAACTCCTATAAATTGCGTCACAATATGTGCCGTTCCCGAATAAAACACAATACTGATAATCTGTATTACTGGAAGCAAATATGTGATTATTTTAAGAGTTACTTCTATAAATTTGACAAATCCCTCTTTTCCTTTTCCTAATTGGTCTGTCTTTATGCCTTGATTTTTCTGACTAATCAGCTTTGCAAAATAGCAGATGTAGAACACTGCCATCAGTGAAATTGTAACAATTTTTATTATCATCGTGTACCTCCACAAATCCAATTTATCAAACTCATTTTATCAAAAACGGTAAGAGATAAAACGGTTCTAACATATCACAAAATATACATTCCTTCAATTTATATATTTTATATTATGTGCGTTTCTTCAATATTAATTGAAGCGATTTTGTGCTTATATTCAAAATTTTCTGTGGTTGTGGTAAATAATTTTTTTCTTTCTCGTCGGATTCTTTTTCCATGCAAAAATAATTGTTGTATCATCCCTATAAACTTGAAGTTGTAAATATCATTTTACATTTTTATATGAAATCACAATATGACTTGGTGCAAATAATAGATTTCTATTATGGATTGATCACATCCGATGTGACAGCTGGTGAAGTGCCTGGGAATGTGACTCCTTGTACCGATTTTGAATCTAGAATATATATGCTGAAAGGCAAAAAAGTTCAGGAGGTAAGATAGAGCATGACGAAGACAAAAAGAATCAGCGGACTACTTGTCAATGCGATCATTCTTGTAGTTGTATTCTTTCAGGCAAGATCTTGCATTGGTGCGGGGACCATTATCAACAAAAATACTTCACTATCATTAAAATATAACCTCTAACTAGAAAACTTGAAGTCATAGCACAGACTTTTTTATCCTTTCATTTCCACGACCACATTTCCAGCATGGTCAACATCGCTCGCCGTGCGGATGGCTTGTTCCAATTCATTCAGTGGGAACTCATGAGTGATGATCCGCTCCAATTCCCACTTACCACTCGCCATAATCTCCTGCACGTCCCGCACATCCTCCGGCATATAGCCACCGGAGCCGATGATGCTCTGCTGGCCATAGGTCATGTGGAGCAGGTCAATGGTGCGGGGCTTGTTGTTGACTGCAACGGAGACAAAGCGGCTCTCGATTTTTCCAAACCGAAGGAAATCATCCAGAATACTCTCCGCACCAGCGGCATCCAGCCAGCAGTCAATGCTGGCAACTGTGCCATTTAGGGAAGGAGCCGTGCCGAAATAGCTAACGGCTGATGTTTCAAAATTCTCTGACGCTGTATTGCAAACTGCAAAGCCTAACTGTTCTGCTAAACTTAGACGAAAATCCGAGCGGTCACAGATCATAACTTTCTCCATGCCGAAGTGCTTGAAGGCAACCGCAGCGGCAATGCCAATCGTTCCGCAGCCGAACACCACGGCATTCTGCCCGGCAACATACTGTTCCTTTCCACAGGGAATCATCCCCCGGCGGGCAGCACGGCAGCCAACCGTAAACGGCTCAATCAGGCTTGCCAGCTTATCGGAGATACAATCATCCACAGCATAGAGAGAATGATTCCGTTTGGCATTAGGAATGAGAATATATTCCGAGAATCCGCCGATGGTTCCGGCTCGTTTTGTGTCCCCTTTGGCATAAAGAGGGTAAGGGTAGACCCGTTCGCCTACTGAAAAATCTGTGACATTCTTTCCGACCTTCACCACACGGGAAACAGTCTCATGACCAAACTCACCGCCGACAGTCACCTTGTGGCCGGTGTTCGGACCGTGGGTAAAAACCGCAACATCTGTGCCGCAGATACTGGAATAGAGGTTCTGCACCAGCACATCATTGTCTCCGACTTCCGGCAGCGGCAGCTCCCGAATTTCAACTTGTTCTTTTTCTAAATAAATACCAGCTTTCATATTTCCTCCTTGCGGCGTCTTACACACCGCTGAATCACATTTACAACATCCGCAATGGAATCGACGCAGTCGTTTTTGAGCCATTCCGAGATAATTGCCATTAATCCGTGAATATAAAACACCATGAGATACGGTCTGTCCCATTCCGGTACTCCGTAGCGGTCGAGGATCGGCGTGAACACATGGCGGAGCATCCGTTCATAGCTTTTATCCATTTCCAGCACGGCAGCATTTTCCGTTGCTGTGCGGAACAGCCGCTTGTGCTGCTCAATGTAACCAAGGTAAGGCGTCAGATACTCCGGTGTAATGAGGTACAATTCATCCAGCGGACAATCCCGCATCTTTGTGACAAAGGCATCCACGTCTTTTTTCATGTGGGTAAGAAACTGCTCGTTCATGTGACTGACGCTCTCCGAAAGTAAGTCTGCCATTGTTTCATAATGCAGATAAAAGGTGGAGCGATTAACGCCTGCCGCCTCACAGATTTCCTTGACTGTGATGTAGGCAAAATTCTTCTTGTCCAAAAGCGCCAAAAATGCTTCGTCCATTCTGGCAGCGGTGGCGAAATATTTGTTTTCTGACTTATTCAATCGATTTCACCTTCTTTCGTATTTTTATGTTATGCAACAGCATGAGAACGGCGGTCAAAATAACAATGCCGTAGACAAATCCGCCTGTAATGGCATTCATTATTTCTCGCTGATTTCTTTCGCCAGTTCCATGATCTCAAAAGCATATTTCCGCTTGCCCTGTTCCAACAGCTTTTTGTAGATGGGGTAATTAACGCCCATACCTAACAGCCCGATAATGCCGACAATCACGCCGAGAACAAACATAGCAGAACTACCGTTGCCGATAACCTTCATGGAAAGGCACATCCCAACACCGGCTATCAACGCAGCGATAATTCCGAAAGTGTAGGTGAAAACTGTTGCGGGGAGTTTGGCTTTCTTGTCCAGCTTGCGAAGAGCTACCACCTTAGAGGTGTCCTTGAGAGCATATTCATTGGCGAGTTGTTCTGCGTAAATCTTATCTGTGTTCATGGCTTGTTGCCTCCTTCATTTGATGGTTCTATGATACCAGCAAAGAACGAGCAACGGAACAACACTGATGGCAGTTTGTGTTGAGTTCAAGAATTGTGCAAACTGAAATTTATCTTTTCTTATATGTCACCACAACTCCAACCACCGAAGTCAAAAAAACAATCGGTGCGAGTCTTACAAACAAGAATTCAAACCCATGCAGTATTGTTCCTGCCACTGCCAACTCAGGATCATTGTAATTCCAATTCAAATAAAAATTATTCGTAGATGCAAGTGCGATAAATATTACCACTATAACCGCACACAATGAAATAAGAATCCATCGAATCGTTTTTACCTTTGTTATACTTCTTTTTGCAAGCTGCAAATTAATAACTTCTAATTTTTCAGAAAGAATCTTTAAATCATCGGTAGTCGGTTCTGCTACAGGTTCTCCAAGTAATTCACTTACAGTAGTATCCAGTTCATTCGCCAAAATAATCAGCATACCGGAATCTGGAACTGACAAACCATTCTCCCATTTTGATACTGTCTGTCTTACTACGTTCAGTTTAATTGCCAGTTCTTCTTGCGACAGCCCTTTTGACTTTCTAATTCTTTTGATATTTTCATTTAGCATAATCTCTGCCTCCTTGTTTTTGATAACTCAATTCTATATTTAATAGAGCCGTTGCCACAAGCAATACATATTAACATCCGCTTATTCACGGGCTTTTCACAGACAAATCCCAATTTTTCTGTATCTTGCTCCCATCTTCTTGCCCTTCGGACAAGAAGCATCCCTCGCTCAAAGAGCTCTGTCAATTTCGATTTACCTATCTGTACTCAACGATTTCTTCGAATGGTTTCCTCGGTCTTTTGTCCGGAGCTTCGTCGGCAAAGCCAACCGCAACAATTCCTGTCAACCAGTTTATCTTTTTCTTTCCCCTGATATACAATAAATTTCCAAGGCTGCCTGTTTTTAGCAGATGGTGCAAGGGAAGCACTGTATATGATCTCTTCAATTAACTTTCTTTCGATCTCATCTGGCTTATATTTTCTTATACTTCTTCTATTCTCAATTTCTCGTATCATAGATTTCTCTCTCCCTTAGAGCCTTGCCCTCAAGGCTCATTTTCTTCTATGATTTCCAACCTATCCATCCCAACATGACATTTCAGGGAAAGCACCTCAACACCTGCGTCATTTGCCTCTTCCAGTGCAATGCCAAATTCGGGATGCATTGCCGTATTCGGCCTGACTTCACTGATTTCCTCCATTTGGATCACAAATGCAATCAAGCATTTATATCCTTGTCCGCACGCAGCTGCAAGTTCCCGTAAATGCTTAACTCCTCTTTCCGTCGGGGCATCCGGAAAATATCCAACTCCGTCTATATCAAGGGTGCAGCCTTTGACTTCCATTAGATATTTTTGCTTTCCTTTTTCCATATAGAAATCCATCCGGCTGTTTCCAAAGGCATACTCTGGTTTAATACAATCATACCCCTGTTTGATCAGCCATTCTTTTACCACTTTATTGGGCGCCTGGGAATCAATGTTAACCCACATCCCATTCTTTTTAACCGCAATCAAATCATAACGTGTCTTTCGATTTGGATTCTTTTCTATGCAATCTTCCAAAATCACTTCCGCCCCTGGCAACAGTAATTCACGACAACGGCCCGTATTCTTTACATGAACCAATTCTACCTCTTCCGCTCCGTCAATCTTTACCCGCGCAATAAAACGATTGGGACGTTCTATGAAAATTGCTTCCACTATCTTATCATATTTCATGTGCTGTTTCCTATTCTCTTATCATTCGATAGAATGTTCCGGTACCAATTCCTGTTGTCAACTCATAATCTTGTCCATCAATCCTACCAATATGCTTTCATCCCAAAAACCATAATAGAATTTTTGCGAAGAAAGAATTGCTATAGCTTTTGTAATTCCGGGAAAACCTTTATCTAAGAAAAAAATACAATATTAACATGAATATCATGAATATAATATTGGAGGCTGTGAATATTCCCAAATACTTCCCTCTCAAATTTCTGTTTTCTTTTGCAATATATTTGAAACTTATCAGGCTTGCCATGGATGCAATCAGAGTGCCGAGACCTCCAATATTGGTTCCGACAATTAAAGCCCGGTAATTATCTGTAAAGCCGGATAAAAGAAGCGCAGCGGGAACATTGCTCATAATCTGACTGGCAAGAACAGCAGTAAATGTTTCCCTTCCTGCCATGATTCTTTCCAGAAAACTGCTGAATTGCGGAATCCTTCCAAGGTTGCCGATAAAAATAAATAATGCGATAAAGGTGGCAAGCAGGGAGTAATCCACCCTGCTTATATTTTCCCTGTTTCTTAGCAGCATATATATAAGAACCAATACAAGAGGAATCTGGTATGGAATGATACGTGCAACAGTGAGCAGGCAGATTGTAAATAAGATCAGGTAAGCGACCAGGTATTCCATGTTAAGTTCTTTTCTGTCAGAGAATCCCAAAAGAGTTTTATCTTTTTTGGAACCGCATACGTGAGGTGCTGTGGCAGCGGCTACCTGTATCCATATCAGAAGAAGGATAAGTGCTGTGGCGGAATAGGGAAGCATCAGGGTTATTAATTCTGCCGCGGACATCCCTGCTCTGGCATATAGATAAAGATTCTGCGGATTTCCGATTGGTGTAAGCATGCTTCCGAGATTAGCAGCGATTGTCTGCATGGCTACTATTTTAAGAAGCCAGTAATTGCCCAGTTCCTTTGGCAGTTTATGCACAATAATCAGTGCAAGAGGAACAAAAGTAATCAATGCCACATCATTGGTGATCACCATTGACAGGAAGAAACATAAGAGTACCAACAGCCTGATCACACCCACAGTTCCCGATGTTCCCATCAGCAATTTTTGGGCAAGTATATCAAAAACACCGACAGCCTTCAAACCAGCTACAATTGCCATCAAACAGAAGAGGAGCCCAAGAGTCCTGAAATCGATATAAGTAAAATAAGCCATATCCAGTCTGACCCAGAACATAGAAAGAAACGCCAGAATCACTGCAATTGACAAAACGGTTTCTTTCCTGAAAAAAACATATAATTTTTGTAACATAATATTTCCTTTCCGGTCTGATACGCCCCCATATAAGTATATCACAGAAACATCCAGAAAAAAAAGATAAACTAAAACTCCGTTTAAAACAAATCATTACTATTTAATACCTGGGATTTAATACCTGGTTTGAAAACTGATGGAATAATAACACGATACTGTGATAGAATAAGGAAAACGGTTAAACTAACTATTGCTGAGTGAGTAACAGCAAAAATAAGCATGACTGGAAAGCACGTAAGCAGGATTAAGAGAGGATACAGATTATGGAAGATTCTTACGTATTACAACTATTAAAACCAAAGTTTAAAGATTTTCATTTGTGTTTCTGCGGATTTGCAGAATGCAAGCCATTACATAGCTATGGACCGGCCGCAAGACCCAATTATATTTTGCATTATGTAATGAAGGGCAAAGGTATCTATCAGGTAGGTGAAACGAAGTATCAGCTGAAAGAAGGGCAGGCGTTTCTGATTGAACCGGAAAGCCTTACCTTTTATCAGGCAGATAAAACGGACCCATGGTCTTACCTTTGGGTAGGATTTGGTGGTACGGAGGCACAAAGATTTGTCAGAGATCTCGGACTGAACAGTCGTCAGCTTACATGCGAGTGTGAATATGGAGAAGAACTGAAAGAAATTGTATTTGAAATGCTTCATCATACGCGTTCAACTGCAGAAAATCTTTACTATCTCCAGGGGAAGCTCTATCAGTTTTTCTCAGTACTGGCTCGTGGGATTGAAATTCAGCAATATGCGGATGATACGAAAGAAAGTGTACATGTGCAGGAAGCAATTGCCTATATAAAGAATTACTATTCACAGAAAATCACAGTAGAAGATATAGCAAATTATTTGGCACTAAATCGAAGCTATTTATATACAATATTTATGAACAGTCTTGGAATCTCTCCGAAAGATTTTTTGACGGAATTTCGAATTTCCAGAGGAAAGGAGCAGCTCGCACTTACAAATCTGTCTGTGGAGGAAATTGCAGTTTCCTGCGGCTATCGTAATTCCCTTGCTTTCGGTAAAGTATTCAAGCAGAAAGTGGGAATAACGCCGACCCAATATCGTAATGACAACAGAAAGGATGCCCGAGAACGATTGATCCGTGCACAAAATGAACTGAAAGAATATAAGAAGCATAAAACAATTTATGTAGGAAACATCGAAAAAGAATAGATAAAATGTTAAAAAAGCATCTGATACCTAACATTTGAGATATAAATCTTAACAAAAAGGTATAACGGATGCTTTTTTTGTGCGCTATACTTTTATCAACAAACATAAGGAACAAGTGCACAGGTTTCTTCACTTAAACAACAAATAAACAAATGAGTGTTAGAGGAGGAGAATCATGGAAAATCAAAATGAGACTCATAAAAATCCGCAATATAAATATGCGTCCACAAGAGAAAAATTATGTTTTGGAATTGGAGCAATCGGTAAAGATGCAATCTGCAATTTAGTAGGGGCATTTTTAATGCTTTATTTTACAGATACATTGTATCTGGCACCGGCATTTGTCGGCATACTGTTTTTTGTGGCAAGAATATGGGATGCGATCAATGACCCGATGATGGGAATGATTGTTGACAATACACATACACGTTTTGGTAAATTCAGAATCTGGCTTGTAATCGGAACATTGGTAAATTCAGTTGTATTTGTTTTGTTATTCCACAGTTTTAACCTGTCAGGAACAGCATTGTACGTATATGTATCAGTTATGTACATCTTATATGGAATGACTTATACAATCATGGATGTCCCTTACTGGTCATGGCTTCCGAACTTGACAAATGATCCTCACGAACGTGAGAAAGTATCCGTAATTCCAAGATTTTTCGCAAGTCTTGCAGGATTTTCAGTAGCAACATTTGGACTTTACATTATCAATTACCTGAACAAAGTTGCAGGCGAGAGCAATCTCTACGCAGAAAAAGGATATACACTTTTCGCAATTATTATCGCAGTTATTTTCATCGTTACAATCGGTATTACCGTATTTAATGTAAAAGAGGAATCAACATTAGGGGTATCATCAGAAAAGACAAGTCTGAAACAGGCATTTCAAGTAATTGTAAAAAATGATCAGCTACTTGCATTTATCGGACTACTTTTGACATTTAACCTTTGTACACAGCTTGCAAAAAGCTTTGCTGTATATTATTTCAAATGTGTATGCCATGATGAATATCTGTATTCTATTTTTGGATTTGCGATTATTGCTGAGATGGCAGGACTTGTATTCTTCCCGAAAATCGCAGAAAAAATCAGCCGTGAAAAAGTATACGCATTTGCATGCGGACTTCCGATTGTTGGATTTGTACTGCTCGGTGTAGCAGGATATGTAGCACCACAGAGCAAGGTGTTAGTTATTGTATGTTGTGCATTACTTTTCTTCGGCTCAGGTCTTTCACTTGGAGTAACAACATGCTGTATGGCAGATGTTATCGACTATGGAGAAGTGAAGTTTGGTGTACGAAATGAAAGCGTAACATGTTCTGCACAGACATTCCTTATGAAGGCAGCTACGGCAGCAGCAGGTGGATTAACAGGAATTGGTCTTCAAATTGTAGGATACAACGCAAAAGCGGTAACTCAGAGTGTATCAACAGTAATGGGTATTCGCGTATTAATGATTGTAATTCCAATCATTCTTGCATTTGTCAGCTTTGGTATTTACAAAAAATACTACACTTTAAAAGGTGAGAAGATGGAAGAAATCACAAGAAAAGTAAATGAAATGCATGCGAAAAAGCACACAGCTTAAGAGACAACAATTCAATTGTAAAAGAGGTAGTATATGAGACAGATTATTTTTCACGAGGAAACAAAAACTTTCCATTTATACAATGAAAAAATCAGTTATATCTTATGTGTATTAGAAAATGGACATCTTGGACAATTATATTTCGGAAAACGACTTCATGATAAAGCAGATTTTTCTTATCTGGTTGAAAAATGTGGACGCCCAATGACATCATATATATATGAATGGGATCGTACTTTTTCATTGGAACATATCCGACAGGAATATCCTGTTTACGGTACGACAGACTACAGACATCCGGCAATTGAATTGTTGCAGGAAAATGGCAGCAGGATCAGTGAGTTCCAATATGACAGCTATGAGATCATTGACGGAAAACCGAAGCTCTCCGGATTGCCGGCAACTTACACAGAGTCCGAGGAGGAAGCGCAGACATTGCGCATCTTCCTGAAAGACGCTTTGACTGGTGCAAAACTGGCGCTTTTATATACGATTTTTGATGAATATAGTGCAATTGCAAGAAGTGCTTATATTGAAAATGCTGGTGAGAAAAATCTGCATGTATTAAATATGATGAGCTTAAGCCTGGATCTTCCGGATAAGGATTATGAATGGATGCAGTTGTCCGGTGCGTGGTCCAGAGAGCGCTATATAAAGAATCGAACACTGGAGCAAGGCATAACCGCTATCGACAGCATGCGCGGAAATTCTTCTCACGAACATAATCCGTTCCTTGCTTTAAAACGTCACAACACAGATGAAAATGCAGGAGAAGCAATCGGAATAAGCCTCGTATACAGTGGAAATTTCCGTATGCAGGCAGAAGTAGATACACATGATGTGACACGAATTACAGCCGGAATCAATCCGGAAGGATTCGATTGGAAATTAGAACCGGGAGAAAGCTTTCAGACACCGGAAGCGGTTCTGGTTTACAGTGAAAATGGATTAAATGGCATGAGTCAGACATTCCAGAAGCTGTATGCTAAGAGACTCGCAAGAGGATACTGGCGTGATAAGGCAAGACCGATTTTAAATAACAACTGGGAAGCAACTTATTTTGACTTTACAGAAGATCGGCTTGTAGAGATTGCAAAGAAAGCAAAAGAATGTGGAGTAGAACTATTTGTCTTAGATGACGGATGGTTTGGCGCAAGAAGAAATGACAGAGCCGGTCTTGGTGATTGGGTGGCAAATGAAGAGCTTCTGCCAAATGGCATCAAGGGCCTGTCAGAAAGAATTGAAGCACTGGGATTAAAATTCGGTCTTTGGTTTGAGCCGGAGATGGTAAATAAAGACTCTGATCTTTATCGAGCACATCCGGACTGGATCTTACAGACACCGGGAAGAAATACATCACACGGCAGATACCAGTATGTACTCGATTTTTCAAGAAAAGAAGTAGTAGATCATATTTACGGAATGATGGCAAAGTTATTATCTGAGTCGAAAATCTCATATATTAAATGGGATATGAACCGAAGCATTACAGAATGCTACAGCAGCAAACTTCCTTCAGACAGACAGGGAGAAGTGTTCCATCGTTATATTTTAGGTGTATATGATCTGTATGAACGTTTGACAAATGAGTTTCCAGAAGTATTATTCGAATCCTGCGCCAGCGGTGGCGGAAGATTTGACCCGGGAATGCTGTATTATGCACCACAGGGATGGACAAGTGATGATTCGGATGCAATTGAGCGTCTGAAGATTCAGTATGGAACTTCTATGTGTTATCCGCTCAGCAGTATGGGAAGCCATGTGTCTGTTGTCCCGAATCACCAGGTATTTCGCAATACCCCATTACATACAAGAGCGAATGTAGCATACTTTGGAACTTTTGGATACGAACTGGATCTCAACAAATTGACAGAAGAAGAAATCAAAGAAGTAAAAGAACAGATCACATTTATGAAAGAATACCGGGAAGTGTTACAGTTTGGAACATTTTATCGTCTGAAAAGTCCATTCGAAGGAAATGAAACGGTATGGATGGTGACAAATGAAGACCGCACGCTTGCAATCGTAGGCTACTATCGTGTTTTAAATGGAGTGAATCAGCCGTATAGCCGTGTCAGATTACAGGGATTGAACCCGGATATGATTTATGAAAATGTATGGAACCATACAGAAAATTACGGAGATGAATTAATGAATTATGGATTGATCACATCCGATGCGACAGCTGGTGAAGTGCCTGGGAATGTGACTCCTTGTACTGATTTTGAATCTAGAATATATATGCTGAAAGGCAAAAAAGTTCAGGAGGTAAGATAGAAAATGACGAAGACAAAAAGAATCATCGGAATGGTACTGGGAATATTGTTTATTGGATTATGTGTATCTTTCTTACGACTTTCGCAATTTGGTGTGGATCCGTTCAGTGCGATGAATCTTGGAATCAGCGGGTTTATCGGATGGAGCTTTGGAACGTGGCAGCTGCTTATCAATGCGATCATTCTTGTAGTTGTATTCTTTCAGGCAAGATCCTGCATTGGTGCGGGTACCATTATCAATATGATATTTGTCGGATACATTGCAGACTTTATTTGTTATGTAGCGAATGATGTGGTGCAGATTCAGATGAATCTGCCACTGCGTATCATTGCACTGCTGCTTGCTCAGCTGATGGCATCTATGGGAGTGGCATTATATATGGTCGCAAATATGGGAATCGCTCCATATGACAGCGTCGCAATTATAATCGAGAAACTGACACATCAGAAAATTCCATTCCATAAAGCAAGGGTTCTTTCAGATGTTGTTGTTGTGATTATCGGAATCATATTTGCCATTGCATCTGGGGCAGGTATCTGGTCAGTAGTAGGAATTGGTACAATTATAAATGCCTGCTTCAACGGTCCATTAATTCAATTTTTTAAAACAAAACTGGAAAGATTTTTCTTGTAAAATCTAAAGATTACGATTCTCCAATTCTTCAAGGCTCATATCCGTCGCAAAACAGGCGGCAGAACCGCCTGCTCTCGATATGCGTTTTAGTAACTGTTATATATAAACAAAGGGCGAAAAGCTGATTTTTCAAGCCTTTCGCCCATCATTATCATGGAAGAATCTAATTTACAGACTTTTCTTCATAGTCTCCTTTCTGTAAAGCATCATTGCTTCATAAGGTTTTAAGGAAATCTTTGACTCTTCTATTTTTTGTTCAGAATAGTTGCCCAGCAATGTTTCGAAGCCCTTCAGATCCATTCCACTATCCCATACAACTTCTGTTTTATAGAAGTTACAGACTACCAGCATTTTTTCCTCTCCGTAAATTCTTTCATAGGCAATAATGGATGGATGACTTACATCTAACGGCCTGATATCACCATATGCAATGATATCCAGCTCTTTACGTAAAGCTACGAGCTTTTTATAGTAGTTGAAAATGGATGTTTCATCATGCAGCTGGCTCTGTGCATTAATCTTGGAATAATTTTCATTCACACCAATCCATGGCATTCCCTTGGTAAAGCCACCGTAATTTTCACCATTCCACTGCATTGGTGTTCTTCCGTTATCCCTGGAATGAATCTGGATAATACGAAATGCATCTTCTTTAGAAAGACCTTTCTGCTGCAGAATTTCATAATGGTTCAAACTTTCTACATCACGAAACTGACTGATGTCAGTGAAATCGGTATTTGTCATACCAATCTCTTCACCCTGGTAAATATATGGAGTACCGCGAAGTCCATGAATGATGGTCGCAAGCATTTTAGCTGACTCCTTCCAGTATTTTCCTTCATCACCAAATCTGGAAACCGGACGCGGCTGATCGTGATTGCACCAGAACACTGCATTCCAGGCATGATTCTTGGCCATTCCAATTTGCCAGCTAAAGAGAATATCTTTCAATTTCTGGAAATCTGTTGGTACAAGCACCCATTTTTCATTCCCCATAAAGTCAACCTTTAAATGATGGAAACTAAATACCATGGAAAGCTCATGGCTGTCTTCACCTGCATATTCAAAACAATTTTCCATAGATGTGCTGGACATTTCACCGACAGTAATAATTTCTGCATCCTGTCCGAATGACTCCGCATTTAATTCTTTCAGGTACTGATGGACGTTTGGTCCGTCAGTGTAAAATCTACGGCCATCCCCTTCGAAATCATCTTCGAATTTATCTTTGCTTATAAGATTCACTACATCAAATCGGAAACCCTTGACACCTTTGCTCATCCAAAAACGTACAACCTTCTGAACCTCTTTACGCACCTCGGGGTTATCCCAGTTCAGATCCGGCTGCTTTACATGGAATAAATGCAGATAGTATTCATCCATTTCCGGCACATATTCCCATGCACTTCCTCCGAACTTACTTTCCCAGTTTGTGGGTGCACTGCCATCCTCTTTTCCTTTTTTGAAAATATAATAGTTCTTATATCTTTCATCTCCGGCCAATGCTTTCCGGAACCATTCATGATTGCTGGAGGTATGGTTAAATACCATATCCAGCATCAGTTTGATGCCACGCTTCTGTGCCTCTCTGGAAAGCTCTTCAAAATCTTCCATCGTACCGTAACGGGGATCAATGTTATAGTAATCCTCCACATCATAACCGTTATCATACTGGGGGGACACAAAAAACGGAGTCATCCAAATATAGTCCACGCCCAATTCTTTTATATAATCTAACTTTGCCGTCACACCCTTTAAATCCCCAAAGCCATCTCCGTTGGTATCATAAAAGGATCTGGGATAAATCTGATATACAGTGCTTTTTCTAAAATCTATCATACACTTCCTCTTATTCTGTCTTTGCTACTGTTGTCTCTTTTTCAATTGCATGAATGCCTGTCATAAATGTTACATTTTCCATATTACCCGGCTCAGCAATGACGCAAATGATCGTATCAACATAACCTGCTTCACTGATTTTCTTTTTATCAAATTTGATCAGGGGTGTTCCGACAGATACCTTCTGGCCTTCTTTTACAAGGTATTCAAAACCGTCACCTTTCATGGCTACAGTATCAATTCCGATATGTAAAAGGATCTCTGCACCGTTTGCAAGTTTTAAACCACATGCATGACGTGACTCCTGCATAAGTAAGTTGACTGTTGCATCAGCCGGAGCATAAACAGTTTCATTCTCCGGAATGATTGCAAGTCCTTCACCCATGGTTCCTTCGGAAAACACACCGTCATTCACTTCTTTTAATGTAATCACATCACCTGTTGCAAATGCTTTTAATTCTGTTACCTCTGCTGATTTAACTTCTTCTGATTTAACTTCTTCTACTGATTTAACTTCTTTTGGCTGAAGTTTTTTTTTACCAACCGTAACTGTTAATGCAAATGGAACTGCTACGGCAATTAACATACAAATAGCAAAGGTTAACATGGATTGCGGCTGCATGGAAAGGATTCCCGGAAGACCGCCAACACCGATTGCATTTGCTGTACTTTTTGTAGCTACACAGACAATTGATGCACATGCAGAACCAATCATACCGCAGATGAAAGGATAACTGTGTTTCAAGTTTACACCAAACATTGCCGGTTCTGTAACCCCCAGATAACAAGAGATACATGCCGGAATGTTTACTTCCTGCGCCCGGGCATCTTTTTTCTGAAGATAGATCATGCCTAATACTGCGGAACCCTGTGCGATATTAGACAAAGCAATCATTGGCCATAACATTGTTCCTCCAAAGTCAGCAATCAACTGTAAGTCGATTGCATTTGACATATGATGAAGTCCTGTGATTACAAGCGGTGCATACACAAAACCGAAGATTGCACCGAATACAATTCTCAGTGGTCCTGTGATTCCTGCGTATACAACGGAGGAAATGACAGAGCCGATTTTCCATCCGATTGGTCCAAGCACAAAGTGTGCTGCCATAACAGAGAGTACTAAGCTACAGAAAGGTACCACGATCATAGAAATTACAGCCGGACAGATCTTCCTGAAGAATTTTTCAAGATATACCAGCGTAAATGCTGCCAGAATTGCAGGAATGACCTGAGCCTGATAACCAATCATATCTACCTTTACAAAACCGAAATCCCACTTTGGAATATCTGCTGCCGCTGTGCCTGCCACTGCATATGCATTTAAGAGCTGACCAGACACAAGTGTAAGTCCAAGTACGATACCAAGCATCTGTGTTGTACCCATTTTCTTGGTTACAGACCAGCAGATACCAACCGGCAACATATGGAATACCGCTTCTCCGATGAGCCACAAGAAACTGTCAATCCCTGACCAGAACTGGCTGATATCACAGAGCGTCTTTGTACCGTTTTCAAATAAATATAAGCTGTCAATGCAGTTTCTGAATCCCAAAATCAAACCGCCAACAATGATTGCAGGAATGAGTGGAGCGAAAATTTCTGCTAATGCAGTCATAATTCTCTGAACTACGTTCTGATTCTGTTTTGCTGCGCTCTTTACAGCATCTTTCGATACGCCTTCAATGCCTGCAACTGCTATGAAGTCGTTGTAAAAATCTGAAACCGTGTTCCCGATGATTACCTGGAACTGTCCTGCCTGTGTGAAACTTCCCTTAACAACTTTCATTGCTTCAATTTTCTGAACATCCGCTTTCTTCGGATCATTTAATACGAATCTCATTCGTGTGATACAATGTGATACTGCAGCAATGTTTTCTTTTCCTCCCACAAGGAGCAGTAATTCTTTTGCGTCGTTTGTATACCTACCCATATTGATTCTCCTTATTAAAATAAATGTTTCGCGCTTACCCTTGTTTAAACAAGTTTTCTTGTAATTATGTTATATCACTCTTGTTTAAACATGTCAACACTTATTTTAAAACTTGTTTAGACATGCTATGTCTTATTTGATTCTTGACTTTCCATATGTAAATATTATAATAAATGATGGGTGTTCAAACAAGTGGAGGAGCTTATGCCGAAAGTAAAATATGCAGAAATTTATAAAGACTTGAAAAGAAAAATTGAGACCGGAGAATATGAATTTCAGGAACTTCTCCCCTCTGAAAATACACTGGTGCAGAAATATGACTGCTCACGCAATACCATTCGCCGTGCCATCGGGGATCTGGTAGCCGATGGATATGTACAGACGATGCAGGGGAAAGGGGTACGAATTATCTTCCAGCCCATATTACAGACCTCATTTACCATCGGCTCAATTGAAACGTTTACGGAATCTGCAAAGAGAAATAACCAGAAAGCCAAAACCAAAGTAATTCACTTTGCGGAATTGGTAGTAGACAAAAGAATTGCTGCAAAAACCGGTTTTAATATTGGCGATGAGATTTATTATCTGCAGAGACTTCATTACTTAGATGGGAAAGCACTTATTCTAAACCATAATTATTTTTTGAAAAGCGTTGCTAAAGGTCTAACTAAAGAGATTGCAGAAAAGTCGATTTACGATTATCTGGAAAATACTCTTGGAGTTTCCATTGTCACAAGTAAACGTATCATGACCGTTGAAAAGATGACGGAAATTGACGAAAAATATTTGGATCTTGGAGACTATAACTGTATGGCTGTCGTCACCTCTCAAACTTACAATAGTGATGGTGTTATGTTTGAATATACCCAGTCACGCCATCGCCCTGATTACTTTAGCTTCCAGGATAATGCAACAAGACGATCAATTTAGCAGGGAAAAAAATATGAAACAGAAAAATATTTTATTTACAGACATGGATGGAACAATATTGTTCTCTGATAATGGAAAAACATATTTTAAGGAATCAGATTTAGATGCAATAAAGGAATTCCAGCAAAGAGGAAATCTGATTGTAATTAACTCCGGCAGAGCATTGCCATGGATAGTTGCTCCGTTGGAAGGATATCTTTTGCCTGATTACATGATTGCCGGTACAGGGAGTATTATCGCGGATAGTCATCAACAAATACTGCATGAAGAACCTGTATCATTTACAGCAATCAAAAAAATAATAAACGAATATGCATCGGATATACCATTAACAGTTCATACGAAAGACAACGTATTTTCATGCAATCAAAAAAAGCAGTACAGCCTGCCAATAACACCTATTAGCAGTATTGATTTATTAAAAATGGAAAAACTTTATGGAATGTCATTCCATTTCAAAGACAATAAATCTGCAAAAGCTTTTGCAGACTGGCTGGAAAAGTCAGATCACCAGGAGGTGAGAGCTTTTGTAAATATCCGGGATGTTGACATGGCGTGGAGAGACTGTTCAAAAGGGAACGCCATGAACATCCTTTGTCAGAAACTTGGATTCATGCATGAACAAGTCTACGCCATTGGTGATGCTGAAAATGACATTGATATGTTAAGGGCAACAAAGCATGGTTATACATTCCATCATTCTCCAGCTACTGTAAAGCAATATGCAGAAGGCTGTGTCAAATCTGTGGCAGAGTTAATTGATAAAATATTGAGTGTGTGAAACTTGTTTATTTTCCTTTATTAATGAGCAGCCAGTGTTGCCAGCTTCTGCATAATTGCACTTACATCCTGCATTACATTCAAATTGTCTTCCTCTGCCTGCATCGTCTCACCTGCGTGCGCCGATACCTGCTGGGAAATCGCTGAGATTGTCTGAATGGAATCTATGATTTCCTTATTTGCATTCTGCAACTCGGAAATGCTTCTTGAAAGAGTATCTGCATTTTTCTGAATTGCCTGCGTATTGTCCTCGATACTTTCAAAGCTTTCTTCTGCATTTGATGCACCAGTCTTCTCTTCGTTAATTCCATCTATCATATTGGAGACAACACCGACCACCTCCATGATTGCATTGGACACGTTGCTGATCAACTCTGTAATATGTACGGTTGCTTCTTTGGTTCTCGTTGCCATACCTGAAATTTCTGTTGCAACGACAGAAAATCCTCTTCCTGCCTCTCCGGCACGGGCTGCTTCAATGCTCGCATTCAATGCAAGAAGACTTGTTTGGTTCGTAATTCCTCCAATCAGTTCTACAATGGAATTCATTTCATCCATATACTGGTTCAGATTTTCCAGTTTTTCTGTAACCTCGGTTCCATTATCAACAGAAGCTTCAACTTCCGATGCCAGGTGCTCGATATCCTGTTTGCCTTCCGCTAACGCTTTCAGAGTAAGCGTCATGCTGTTTGTGATTTCTTCCACAGCGGTTGCAACTTCATCCACCTTATCCTGAATTGCATGTGTCTGTTCCAACTGATTCTGCACATGTTCTGCGGTATCAGTAACACCTGCAGATACTTCCTGCATTGCCTCAGTCGTTGTCTTAGATGCCGCTGTCAGCTTTTCGAAACGTACATTGATATCTGCAATATTGCCGGAAAGCTGCTGATCAAGTTCCTCATTTCTTTCCAGAAGATTTTCAGCCTCTGCTTTTGCCTGCGCCACTTCTGTAAATCTCTTTTTTGTGTTTTCGCGAATCACTTTTGTAGTCAAAACAGAATTCGCTCCAACCATGATCATAACAACAATCTGTATAACTGCTGCTTCTATTCCATGATACCCAAAACCGCCTTTTGTCGCACCGATCACAACAACAATGATACTCTCTAATATGGTACCTGTATTAATCAGAAGAAGATAACGTGTGTCACTGTAAATGGTGACAACAAAAATCATCGGAATTACAAATACATAAATCAGATTTGTCGGTGAGGTAAAAAGACATATTGTGTAAAACAATGCAAATCCATAGGAAACCAGATGTTTGATCATCGCATGTTCCGTATTACCTTTCCAACAAATCACCTCGCCAATCAAAGGTATGACACCAACGACCGTAGCGATTGTCATATATACCGGAGACAGTTGTCCTCTTACGCTTTCCCATATCATAAAAAACACCATAACCGTTACCGTACTGATATGTGCCAGCATCGCAATGCGATTCGACCTCGTCAATTCCGAAATTTCTTTTGTTTCCATCATCATGATTCCTCCCCTAGAAAAGTTTTTCCTACTTATCCTTATATTATTTCTTAAGCATCCTGATATTCTATTTTTAGTGGTGTATGTGTCTCAAATACCTTTGCAAAATCAATTTCCGGATTAAACATTGTATAAAATGAAGAATGTGCATCACATGTAATATTCTTCTGCGGTACAGTATTTAATGTACCATCCTTATTATATTTATAAAATGTAGCCTCCGTCACTCCATGTATCTCAACCTTGTATAATGGTGTTCTAGATTCATGCTTTGGCACATAGCTGCCTTCTTTAAACTGCAACACGTATTTTGGCTGTTCCATAGGTTCTGCCATATTGTATAAGCCTCCCTCTTCATTCACTTTTGTCCTTCATAACATAATAATCTCCTTTATTTTTCAATATCATTCCACGCTGACGAAGCCTTATCGCAAACTGTATCAAACAGTCCGGGGCTTTAGCTTAATCGTTAAATAAAAGCAATTATTTTATATAATTTTAGATTATTTCACTAAATGTTGCAATAGGTTATAATTACCATTAATCAGATAATTTCTGTAATAAATATAGATTTTACTTATAGCAAAAAAAAGCCGCCCAGGCCATAGACCTGTGCGGCTTCTCATAAGATGATTTAAATTAAGTTTATCCTTCAATAGCAATATGTTTTGTGGTCTCAACTTTCTTTGGTTCATCCTTCGAAACTGAAAGTTTAAGAATACCGTCCTGATACTTTGCCTTGATATCTTCCTGTTTCAGCTCATCGCCTACATAGAAAGACCTGCTCATAGCACCGGAATAGCGCTCCTTACGGATGTACTTGCCATCCTTTTCATTCTTCTCTTCCTTGTCAAGTCCTTTAGCTGCGCTGATAGTTAAGTAACCATTTTCCAGCTTAGCTTCTATTTCGTCTTTCTTGAAGCCCGGAAGATCTATATCTACTTCGTAGCTATTGTCAGTTTCCCTGACATCAGTCTTCATAACGTTCTTTGCATGTTTACCATAAAGCTCCTTGTCAACATCAGGAAATGAAAAATCCATCCAATCATCGTTAAATAAGTTTTCTCCAAAAATACTAGGCATCAACATAAGTCATCTCTCCTTCTTAATCTATAAAATCTGTGTCAACCTGTTTCTTTGGAACCGGGATGTTTTAAGAACTCAAAGCCTTTGCTTTTTATTCCTTTCCTTTGTTCTTGACTATGTTATACATCCAAAATTAGCACTCGTCAATAGAGAGTGCTAATAATTTATAAATTGTTTATAATTTGCTTTTGACAGATAAACAATCTGTCTTTTTGTTGTGCTGCAAAATAGACAAAAGAAAAAACACATCATATTTATCAAACAATTGCAAATATGATGTGTTTTATAATTATGTCAAAATTCTTAACTTAATGACATTGCTCTTTCGAGCTCTTTTTGCTTTGTACAACATTAAATTATAGATGATTACTGTAAGAGTGAAAGTACACCCTGGTTAGACTGATTAGCCTGTGCAAGCATAGACTGACCTGCCTGAGCAAGAATGTTGTTCTTGCTGTAGTTAACCATCTCTTCAGCCATATCTGTATCACGGATACGAGACTCAGCTGTTGTAGTATTCTCAACTACGTTGTCAAGGTTGTTGATTGTGTGCTCAAGACGGTTCTGAACTGCACCGAGTGATGAACGCTGTGAAGATACCTTTGAGATAGCATCTGAAATAGCATCTACTGCGTATGTTGCAGCGTTTCCGGAATCGTCCTTTACATTAAGTCCTTTGATACCAAGGCTTGCAGAATCCATTGCGTCAATGTTGACCTGAATCTTGTTTGTCATGTCGGCATCTGCACCTACGTGAAGACTGAATGCTAAGCTGTTCGCAACCTTTGCCTGACCTACTTTAATTTTAAAAGTTCCATCACCTTTATTAGTATTTAAATCAATTTGGTTTCCAGCCTTATTTGTAACTTCAGCCTTTCCTTCTGTATCGCCAATCTGGTTTGCTGCAAGCAATTCCTTAGAAGCTAACTCATATGCTTTTTCCTTTGAAATTACAGAAGAATCAACATCATCAATACCATTTGCATCAGCATCTTTAATTACAGACACTGATTTTGTGCCGACAGCTATAGTTTTTCCATCTGCTCCATTTTTAAAAGCATCAATATCTTTGTAATCAGCATTTATTTTAGTATTAGCTCCAGTGCCAGAATCTTTTGGAGTTTCTGCATACCAACCAGCTTCAATTGTATCTTTTTTAGGGGCAGTGTCGCTACCAGTCTGTCCTGCATTGTACTTATATGTCTTTCCATTTATAGTAACATCCTGATGCTTAGTTGTAATATCTGCTTTAGTAAGCATATCGCCTACATCATCAGCTGCACCTGCAATAGTATATGTCTTTCCACCTATGCTGACCTTATCCCCTGCATTAAGTGTATCCATAACAAATGTAGCGGTTCCATCGCCATTATCTGTAAGTGTTCCCTTAAGACCTGCATCATGAGCCTTCATGTTAATTGTCTTTGTTCCAGCCTCACCTTTTAACAGATATGTCTCATTGAACTTTGTTGTCTCTGATACACGGTCAATCTCAGTCGTGAGCTGGTCAATCTCGTCCTGGATAGCCTGACGGTCTGAATCCTTTGAGTTTGTACCATTGGCAGCCTGTGTTGCAAGCTCGTTCATACGCTGGAGCATTGAGTGAACCTCTGTAAGAGCTCCCTCTGCTGTCTGTACTGATGAAACACCGTCCTGTGCGTTTGTAGATGCCTGGTCAAGACCACGAATCTGCTTTCTCATCTTCTCAGAAATTGTAAGTCCTGCTGCATCATCTGCTGCACGGTTAATTCTGTAACCTGATGAAAGTTTCTCTGTGCTCTTTGACTGTGCGCTTGTTGTTACGTTAAGCATTCTGTTGGCATTCATTGCCTGCATGTTGTGTTGTACTACCATAATATAATCCTCCTTGTCCCATATTCATGGGTTATTATGTTTGACCTCTGGAAATCCTTTTCCCGAGGGTTTTGCAGCTGCTTTGTGTTTATTTTTATTTAAGCAGTTGCGGTTTTCTATAACAAGCGGCTTCCCGGGTGTGGCAGATGCCACAGCCGCCTATTAACTTGATTAGTTGCTTTGCGTCTTTTTCTGACGTTCTTTCTCATTCCAGATGATTTGCTTGATTTGTTTCTTTGCTTTACACCTACTATATCGGACACCATTTTTAGAACTTAACCCCAAGAAAAAAATTTTTTTAAATAATTTTCTTTTGTCTGTCATGCGGCAGATGAATAATACTCTAATCATATATCTAAAACCTCTCTAAACGCTTGATTTTACTGTATTTTCGGCACTTACAACAATTCTGCAATATTTCTGTGATAGTGCTTTTGTTCACATTTTCAGCATAATTTGGAATAACTTTGCATAACTTTTCCTTCGTTTGGGCTAAATACTGGGCTATTTTCAAACCTTTTAGCCCACAACCTTTTTCATCTCTTCTAAGGCATCCTCAAACTGTAAATGAGTATATGTATTAAGGGTAACTCCTATATCTGAATGTCCCATAATATATTGTAATGTCTTTGGGTTCATTCCAGACTTTGCCATATTTGGGCAGAAGGTGTGTCTGCAAACATGAGGTGTAATACAAGGCATGTCTCATAATAATAAAAACTCTCCAACAGTTTTTAGATGACCCACCCTTCAAAGATTATCTAATAATGCCAGATAATTAACTGACGGGAGCGATATTATATTTTGTTTTGATATAATGCGGAAACCCTTAATTGAAATAAATTATAAACACCGAATATGCTGGGAAAACACGATAAACAATACACCAAAGCGGAATGAGAAATCATAGACGTAATGCGTGAAGAAAGTTCAGAAAAACGTATTGTTTGGTATATGGCGAGAGCCTAAGTACACAGTCCACAAAAGGTTTAAACAAAAGTCCTAGATTTGCCTTAGTGGTTTGATAAGTGTTGGTCTATAGGTAGGCTATTTATGAATAGCTGAAAGCAGGGGAGTTCCTAAGTCGTTTATACGATAAGAATATGTCTATTTGATATGCAGAATATCAAATCATTCTTAGACGAAATATAATAGACTATTTGTTTTATTATGGTTTTGAATTTTCCATGATATCGTGTCTTACATACATAAATCCGAGTTCAGATTCAATTAAATGACGATATGATGGAATTATATTGTTAGTTAGTAGATTTTTAAAATATTCTATTTTTCCTGGATCATCATCTTCCACAAACGTTGTTCCATATGTAGAGATAACTAAATATCCAACGCATAATATTGTTTCGTTTTTCATAAATGTCATTTTATAACTTGCAATAGATCCAAGTGTTGAATAACGTTTATCATTTTCACTTATCCAATAATGCCCTTCTTTAACCAGATTTTCTTTATTGTTTTCAAAATGAGATGAAAGATTATTGGTTATTACATAGTTAAAATATGAATGGAAATTATCATCCATAATAAAATTATTTAAGTCGTTATTTATTGTGCTATTTTTTCTTGTTATCCATTGCCAGTTTGAATTGTTCTCTGGATATTGATATATAAATGAAACAGAAAATGAACTTAATGCAATTTCGGTAATGTTGGATATTAATAATTTAATGTTTGAACAAATTTGTTCTACGAATTCATGAGGATTATATAATAATACATCCTTTTTGTAATCAGGAAGAATATCTGCTTTTAATAAGTTCCTTTTAAGTTTTTCTACTTCTATAGTACTATTAAGGATTTTTTGAGACATTTGATATTTTTTATAATTATCTAAATCTTCATGTAGTTTTTGATTGTTTTTTTCTTCTTTTAAAGATAAAGCAACTACTTGATAAAAGACAAAGACAATGGCGATTATAACAAAGACCGCTTGGGCAGCATCATTAAAAATGGATAAATTGTCAATCAATGGGAAAATAGTTGCAGGTATAACTGTAAATATTATGTTTTTAATTACTAATTTATGTTTTTTAAGTTTTTTCATAAGTATTGTCCCCCTATATGGAATATAAAACATACAAAACAAGATTGCAAGTATAAAGATGTATAAAATATAAAAAGGGTTTTACACAAAAATTACATTCCAGATGGAGAATATTATATATAGAAAGACATTTTTTAATTTGACGCTATCACCTTCAGATAAAATATCTGCTACAGTATCTAAAAATGCTGTTATAATAATATCTGTTGTCTCTGGCGATATAACCAATCCATTATCGTTTTCAACTCTCTCAACAATTCGTCTTACAATACCAGGCTTAATAATTTCTTCTTTCAATCTGTTTTTTCCTCCAATTCTTCAAATGAAATCACGATTTCTTATACCACGTTATATAATGGCTTAAATGTGCTTATATGGCTCATATTCGGCTTCAAATGACTTTTATGTATATTTTTTCCTTACCTTAAATTTTAAGGCACTAAAATAAGCCCACATACTCATAATAAATACAAGTATATGGACTTATTTAGATGTCCTAATATTCTATTTTTCATACCGATGCTCTCTGTTCATTTGTCCTAAAAATGGGCTAAAATCCAATGCCGTATCGCTCAAACCCTAGTAAATAAAGCACTTTTAACAAGAAGTTAGTCTCCTGCCGTGGCAAATAAATAGTACTTTAATCATCTTTTCATATCTCCATTTAAGTCTTGTATTTCTTCTCAAACGCTTGATATTTCAGGGTTTTCCGACTTTTGAATTTTCCTTTCTTTTTAAGGTATCTTCTCAAATCTTCTCGTATTTTCTTATGTTTTTCCCTGCAATCTTGGTAAATCCGTTGGTAAAGCAAGCGTCCTTACCAACGGGCTTTTTTAACTATTCGCTATCCGATATACTTCTTCCTTTGCATCATCAAAATTCACATGGGTGTAAGTGTTCAAGGTTACACTGATGTCTGCGTGACCCATGATATACTGCAAGGTTTTCGGATTCATACCGGATTTTGCCATATTAGAGCAAAAGGTGTGCCTGCATACATGAGGGGTAACCTTCGGCATCTGGATGCGATAAATTTTATTATATTTCTGAATAATATGCTCCAGATACTTTTCCCAGTGAAGGGCAACCATCGGCATATCGTTTTTATCCAGAAACAAAAATCCTGCATATCCTTCCACCATCGGTTCAACTTTTGGTGTCTTGCGGTTGGCAATGATTCTGCGAAAACACGCTGCGACAGCTTCCGTCATCGGCACATAGCGGATGCCTTTGTCAGTTTTTGGTTCTTCAATTACATACTGCATCTGTGCAGTACGCTGTAACTGATGGTCTACCTTGATACGCATTTCTCCAAACTCGATTTCTGAAACCGTCAGCCCACAGAACTCTGAGATACGAAGCCCTGTGTGAAAAAGAATATAGATTGCATCATAGTATCTGCTAAAATGTTTATCTTCCTGAATAAACTTTAGCAAATCTCTCTGCTGCTTTCGGGTAATCGCTTCTCTGGTAACAGAATCATTGACAATGACGGATGCAAGCTCAAATTCAAATGGGTTTTTACGAAGCAAATCATCGTCTACCGCCATCTGAAATGCTGGTCTGAGGACTCCCCGGATAGAATGAATGGAACTGTATCCCCGCCCATCAATTTGTTGGAGCTTAATCAACCATGCCTTTGCGTCTGACAAACGCACCTTATCAATTCGCAGATTCCCAAAACTCTCTTTTTTCAGCATATTGATGACCGTTTTATATCCGGCAACCGTATTGTGACGAACTCCTGTTTTCAATGAAACATATTTTTCTACCAGTTCCAAAACAGTATAGTTGCCGCCGTTTGTTACGATACGGTCAAACAAATCCGCTTCAATCTGTTTTTCTTTCTCACGCAGGGAAGGCTCCCGCTTCTTCCCTTTTGGCATTGGGTCATTCTTGTCCAAACGCCAACTATATACATTTTTCTCTTTTCCGTCCTCATCAATATAGCGGAACCGATACCTCCCATCTTTACGCTGGTACTCGCCCTCTCGCAAAATCCGATTACGGTTATCTCGTCTTTTCTCACTCATCGTGAACTCTCCTTTCAAAAAAGAGAGCCAGACTTGCGCTCTTATCATAGCACAAATCCAGCTCTCCGCATAGTTATATCATGTGAAATCGGTAAATCTGTCAGCTCTGTTTACACAGCAGTAGCCTGATCCAGATACCTCTCAAATTTCTCACGCTTAATGAGGGCACGATTGCCGTTCATCACATAAAAATCCTCATTGGGATGTGTGTCAATAAGCGTTCTCAATTTTCCTTCGCCGATATGATAATATCTGGCTGCTTCCTCAATGGTAAGCGTATATCTACGCCACACCGGAATATTCATGCCGCCAGATTTCACAATATTTCTGGTCGTTCCAGTCCACCGTATCCTCCTTGTGGCTTTTCCACCTGCCAGATGGCAGCTTTATCCGTTCCCCATTCTCGTCAAGGTCATAAACCTTGCGGCTCTTGGGAAGCCATTTCCCATGTTCGTCCATTGCCCTCATAGTCAGCAGGACATGGGCGTGGGGATTGTGTCCCGGCGGATGGGGGTCATGGATGGCAAAGTCAGCAATCATGCCTTTGGAAACAAACTGCTTCTGGCAAAACTCCCGGACAAGGACAGCATACTGGTCGGGCGGTATCTCTCTGGGGATGGTAAGCACCCACCGCTTTGCAAGCTGGGAGTTCCATTGTTTTTCCACCGCTTCGGCGGCGTTCCACAAAGTATTGCGGTCTGCATATTCCTGTGGGGCATTAGGTGGGAGCAGGATTTCATTGTGGACGATACCACGCTTTTCCGGGTAGTGCTTCACTTGCTGGTCATATTCACAGAACAGTTTTTCGCCACTCTGGTAAGCAGCGGCGGCAACCGCAGACTGCCGCTGGCTGCGCTGAACAATCGTGATTTCGTTGTGTGGACAGGGCATTTCGTGTCCCTCCTTTCGCTAATTGGTGGACGGGGTGGCGTTTTACCACCTCATTTTGGGCAGAAAAAAAGCAGGAGACCTTTTTCAGATTTCCTGCTCGGTGTGCCGCTATGTGGGCGGCGGGTATTTAATTGTAAAAGTTCGGGGCAAGTTGACCCGATGTGAAGCTGACAAACTTGAAGTTGTCAGCATCCTTCTTTTTTATCTTTTATATCGTCTTTTAACGATTTGAT
>OBCI01000017.1_pt1 | contig 75077 bp, 76 predicted proteins | sample 1495881 | NCBI WGS metagenome assembly OBCI01 (sample SAMN03418262, study PRJEB22391) | human gut metagenome | biome: human-gut; feature: organic feature; material: feces | host: Homo sapiens | place: Tanzania | collected 2013-01 | reverse complement strand
ATCAGCTTCTTTCGGCTTTTCCTCCTGCGATTCCGTGGATTGTTCTGTTGACTGCTGCTCCTGTGCCGGATCATCTGCGAAAATCTGCTTAATATAGTTACGTGTAAATAGATAGTTTTTCATTTTGCTATCTCCCTTCCATAGTTTTAAGTGTCAATGCTTCACTTTCCATAGCTTTTTACGACTTCCATGCCTAGTCAATCCATGTGCTTTTAATGACTTCCATGCCTGGTCATTTTTTATATCATGGAGATATACTCCGGATATGCCTGTGCTACCATCTCAAGGCCTGTCTTAAATGCCCGGGTGAGTATTGTGCCCTCAAGATATTTAATCATGTCTAACTTTATGGCAAAATGTCCGCTCCACAGCTCATACTTTGGCTCTTTGTAATCCGCAAGTGAGGCGATATATGTGTTTACCAGCACTGTTACAGCCTCGCACGGTACTGACTGGCCATGTGGCGCATCCTCTGAGTGTCCATCTATTGTAATGGCATCATTGCCAATTGAAATCTGTATCATTGATTTCTCCTTTCAGCCATGCTATAAGCTCATTGTGATTTGGGTATGCTCCGATGTACCTTTTTACTGTTTTCTCATCCTCAGTCAGTACAATCATTGGTATTTTGTACACTTTGAACCTATCCACCGCGCTAGGTTTTGACTGTAAATTGATATACTCGATCTGGTCAGGACACTCTTTCTGTATCTCTGCCATAAGAGTTGCTTTTATATGCTTACATGGATTGCACCAGTCAGTGCCACAAATATATATTTTTCTCATGCTACAAAATCCTTTATTACCTGCCTTGCCTTTTCCTTTTGTTCGTTACTGATCTGAGGATCACCGCCATGTGTCATGACATATCTCTCTATCCATTCCTGTTTATCAGGTATCACGATGATAGTAGAACAACGACACCACGGATGAAATGGTGGGAAGTTTAACCCTGCCACCCTATCCGAGTATCTTACAGGCTTTGATGCCGTGTCAGATGCAATGCTTAAACACCTCTCACATGCTTTACCGTCTCTGATTGGCTCAACCGAATAGTAATCAAACATCTTTTCTATAGCTTGTGCACTTGCCTCATTCATGACGAATGTGCCCTCTGTATATATCAGCCTATATGCTTCTTTCTTGCCTACCATGAATTCTTTTCGCAATTTTCTGACTATGCTGTCATAGTTATCACCTCTTGCGATAGCTGATGAGATACTGGTGTTCATCATATTTGACAGCTTTTGTGTATTTCCCCATATACTCTGAGAAAAAGTTCCTTTCCCAGTCCAATTAGTGTTGACAACACTCTTTACTATATTGGGATTTATTTCTCCAACCGACCCTGTTTTTTCTAACACTGCATCATATGATCTTTCCGCTATTTTATTTAGATGATTTTCAACTTCCCGCTGCTCCAATGCCCCAATTTTCAACTGCTGCATCCTTACTGATATTTGTAAGCCTTCCAGTCGATTGATTATGTAAGCGGACTTACGAGCTGGTATAAGATGCTCATATTGTGGATACAGCTCTGCAAACTCATCCATATCTCTCATGAGCAGGCTATACTCTTCAGGAGTCAATGCTTTCAAAAGATCTCTATACTCGATCACTTCATCTTTTCCATACTTCATGTAATAAGCAGCTATATGTTTTTCAAGGCGATCTGCTTCTATTTCGTATGTTTCTGTCAATCTCCTATTAAGCTGTGCCTCATCCTTCTCCATTGCCGTTATCAACTGCTGCTGCCTTTTTTCCCAGTATCCCATGCCTGTTCACCTCATACCCATCTGTATCAATCTCACTCTCTTTCTTGATTCTTTCCATCTCTTCTTTCACATTATTAACTACAGATATTACTTTAAGCTGTGTTTCCTGAGACGTAATACCAGAAAGGTTTCCTGCAATCTCTGACTCTTCCAGCAAGTTTGCCGGGAAATTACGAGTAAACTGATATTCTATTTTTATCCAGTCATCTTTTTTCATTCCTGACACTGGATTAGAAAAGATCAGCTTATATCTACGATTCATTCCTGAGGTAAACTTTCGCTCTTCTGTTTTACCAAGATTACTCATAGACTGAAGCTTATACTTGAGGGCTATTCCAGAATCTGCACCGAAATTCTTATCATTAATATTGGCTACCATACTAATCAGGAACATTAATCTCTCAAGCCTATCCAGTAAATTCTCCTGAGTAGTATCAGCACTAGGCTTTGACAAAAATTCGGCTATGATCTTATCTCCATCTTCGCCATCAAAATTCATAATACGATTATCACGAATGAAATTTATATCATCATTATTAAGCTTGGCTCCAAGTATCTTGAGATATGCATCTGCAAAATAGTCAACATCATTGGCTTTCTCGGATATTACCTTGTTGTACGCATCATTAATTGAGAGAATTGTCTCATATAGCCCCTGTCGCTCTTCATTTTCTACATATTCCGCAGCCGGCACACCATCAAATCCGTGTATCTTTTCCTCATCACGGAACTTAAGCCCTCCGTCAATATCAAAATATCTTATTGATACTTCATTGGATATCGAACCATGTCTGATACCGTTTTTATCTTTGTATGTACGCACAAAATAACGTGGCCGCATAAGGATTGACTCATCATATACCATAAATGACTCCATTGGATCGAGATAGGTAATACCGATGTTCCCCATCTCATCAACGTAGTACATCTCATATCCCCTGCCATACTGCTTCATGATCTTCGCAAGCTCTGCGTTGTTGTCATCCTGATCGTTGTACTGATCCAGATAATTAATATACTCATTTACCTTTTCATCTTGCGAAGAGACTTTGATTGGAATACCAATAAAAAAGCCATTCATTGTATCCGTGATATATTTTGCGAAATTAACTGCAATTCTTACATCAGGCTTCCACTTTTCCTTTTTAGGCAAGTTGAATATCTCATATCTTCCCTCGTAAGCATCCTGTAGCTTCTTGTATCTGGTCGATACGAGTGCATCATTTTTTGATATATATTCTGATAATTTAATCTCGTCCATGACCTCATCATCGGAAATTCTGAATACATCTGGTGCTGCCATTAAATACCGCCTTTCAAACTTGTGTTGAGGTGAGCCTTTGGCTTTCTCCATCCCTCAACCCCATATCTTAGTGATGCCATTGCATCATCAAAAAACGGAACGGGTTCATCAAGATACTCGCTCCTCTTGTCATCAAACTTCCATTTCCATTGTTCTATTTCTTTGATAAAATTCACGCAGGATGGATCTATGTGAATCTTCCTGCCCTTGAGCCAGTCTATTTGAGCTTTAACACTATTTTGCTCTTTATGTACAGATCTAGCTCTATATCCTGCTTTCTTCCACATTTTTATTCTGTCCGGCTCTGCGGAGTCACACCACATGACTTTATTCTTTGGGATATTGCCGTCAGCTTCTGCTATCCACTCCGTAGTGTCCTTTTCGTATCCGTACAAACCTTTAAGCACATATATATCTCCATCCTTGTAACCATATATATAAATCGCGTTCGCGTGGTTAAATCCGAAATCCTGTCCAATTGATATATCGTCGTAGTCCTCAAATTTCTGCGATACTAACTCAATCTCGTAATTGTGGAGGATAAGCCCTGCTGTCTCTCCCCACTCTCCTAATCCGTATACTCTGTACCCTTCCGGATCAACCTCTTTACGTCTGAGCATACGTCTGTGGTATGCCTCATCAATAAACCTGTTATTGAGATATGATGAGCTGTGAGTCATTACATCCGGATCAGGGCGGTCAAAGAACTGCTTCTTGATCCAATGTGATGCACTTACCGGATTGAATGTCATTCTGATTTGGTAGAAAATGCCGTCCGGCAACAGTCCTCGGAGTCGGTCATCTATGATCTCGAAATCTGCCTGCGTAAGTTCTGTAGCCTCTTCAATCCATACATCCGTGAGTTTTCCTCGCTTGAATGTGACCGACTTCAATTTTTCTCGCTGTGCATCATCCTTGACTCCTCGGAAAATCACCTCATTACCATTGCCTTTGCACCTCAACTTCATAGCCGACTCATTGATATACCAATACTTGGAATACTCCTCTCCGAACATACGAAAAATAGCACCCTGCAATTCTGCAAAAGTGCTATCCCTGTTCGTTACATCAACTTTTCTGACACATAGCAAATTGCGTCCTTTATCTTTCAGTAAGCGCAGGATATAGTTCTGTGCTGTGTCCGTAGACTTTCCAGATCCTGCTGAGCCTTTCATTACTATGTATCGTTTGGTACTCTGATCTACCTCCTTGAATGACTTATTAGCCTGAATATTTATATTCATTCATCATCACCGCCATAGTCAATGTGAATATTCAAATCCATATCAGTATTCAAATCAACTTTATCTGTGAATATTCCAAGATGTTTTCCCAACAGTTCCAATGCCCGCAACTTGTCACTTAGCTTTGTTTCTCTTTCTGTAGACTCTCCCTTATCACCATTAACAGTCTTTACTTTTACAGACTGAATACATGCCAAATCATCAAAAGATGCCTCATCCTTTATTGAGGCATCAGACATATTAATCACATCAGCAGGATTTACAAAGGCAATTCTCGCCAATTCCTGTAATACTCTATCCTGATTGATGCCACATCTTTTTGATCTTTCAGCCATCTTTTCTGCTACGCGACCTTTAACCTTAACATTTGACAACAATCTGCTTCCTTGCTGTTCTGCAGTCTTGGGTGAGTATCCAGCTCTTATTGCAGCCTGTGTTGCATTCAGATCTATCAGATACTCGTCAACGAATAATTCCTGTTTGGCGCTGATTTTTGCCATTTGCAACACCACCCTTCATGTACAAAAAAAGAGAACTGGTTATTTACCAATTCTCTTTGCTTACATAATAACATAAATTGAGCGGACAAAACGGACAACTTTAAAAAATTTTATTTTTCTTTATTCTCCTCTAGGAACTGCTGCATCATCTTCTTCATTAATCGCCCTACATCCAGTTAAGGCTTATATATAAAAAAGACACCTCCCACGACAAAGGTGTCTTTCTAATAAAGAATACATATTTGAACTAATTAATTATATCATAACAATTAACAATATCAACCATAAAGTTTTTGCTTTAAGGCTTCCTGTAAAATCCGTGAAAAATTAATTCCAGCTTTTTCTGCTTCTACATTCAAATAGTATGGTATCGTACAGTTCTTTTTGACTGTACGATTATCATGTTTTTTTCTATAGTCAATCATATCAACATCTACAAGTGTTAATATATCATCATCCTGCATTTGATAACTCCGTGAATATGGTTCTGGCACCGCCTCTCCTTCATCTTCTAATTGTAAAATATTAATTCCAATTGCATCTCTGGCCATAGCAATTGCATCTACAATATCTCTTCCTTCAGTATTGACATCAAAATCAGGTACAGTTACAAAATATCCGTCACCATCTTTTGATAAAATAACTGGATATACTAATGTACTGGTTCCCATAATATTCCTCCAAGTTCCGACTTTTTTAATTTCATATGTATCTTTAGCTTCTTGATTAGTATTCCCAAAGAGTCAGGGGTTATACCCCTGTTCTCTTTAGAATGGTCTTTGCTAGTCTTTCGCTGATCTCTTTGTGTCTTGGAATAGTCTCCTTGATTACACCATTAGTGTAAATATCGTGGTTGGAGCCATTTCTCAACAAATACCATCCGTTTTTTTCTAGCCGCCTTATCAAGTCAGCTCTTTTCAAATATGTACCCTCCTTTCTTCTTTATGATTGTATTATACGCATTTAATGCGCATTTGTCAAGTCTTTTATGCGCATTTAATACGCACCGTTATATTTTATTGGGATTCCCCACACAGGTTCTATAGTATTTGCACTTTGTAGTACAGATTTTTTCTGGTTCATATGCACATTCATTTTGTCCATTCATTATATGCCCTTTCTTTTAGTAATTCTCAAATTCTACATCACCACTGCCATCCTCTACTAATTTAACCTTTTCTTTTCCAAATAGCTTTATGAATATATTTAGAACATCATTTTTATCCTGAACCTTACGACTATTTAGTAACTCGGCCGCCTCCTCGCACGCTTCATCATATAATTCATCATCTTCAGTATCAACCTCGATACCATGTAATAGTTCTATTCTTTCAGTGAAATTAAACATCATTTCCTACCTCCATTTTTTGTCTACTATCTTTGTATGCTTTGCTCACGTGCTCTCTTATACGTGATAGCATTCCCTGGATCTCTTCGCGGGTTATCCCCGTAATATCCTCATCCCATAGTTCCAGCAACTTATCATCCAGAGTGACTGCTGCATTTTTACTCTTTGGATATTGTTGATAAATTGAATTTTCCGAATACATTCCAAAACTGACATAATACCCAAGAGCTTGTTTGAACGTAATCTGTTCTTTTCCTGTGACAGTCATTTTTGCTCTGCCTTTTATTTCAAATATTATTTTCCACATATTTCTCCTTAAAAATCAGTCTAACAGCTCACAATCCCTAGAATCTGTTTAATTTAATCCCTAGTCTAAAACGTAGCCATGTTAAATAGATATGCACTCCCTTTGTTTCATCTCCCCACGCTGCGCCAAAAGTAGGGATTACAACAAATTGATTTAATTTTCTTCTATTAGTTATTTTGACCATTTGCTATCATCTCCTCAAAACTAATTATATTTATGTTTTTATTTTTTGATATTACAATATTTTATTGTTTTAAATACTGGTGGATTTAGCTTCATAGAGTACCATTCAATCATATTAGGGTATCCTCTCTTGCTCCAATTCTTGTACCATTTATAAAGTGCATACCATGTCATGTTTTCTTGTCTTTCTTAAATTCTAATTTAATATTTTTCTCAATCTTTCAACAGCCTGCTCACATATTCTATACGCCAAAGTTTTTATAACTGCTACTTTTAAATCATTTATGGCTTGTCTATATTTTTTACGTATTTCATTATCTATCATGTTGAACCACCTCTAAAAACTAATTTAATAATTCCTTATCATCGAACACATTTCCTATAACTTCTACACAAGGTCTTTCAAATACATAAAATCCCAAATTACACCAATTGTACCCATATTCCTTGCCGCTTACATAGCTGTAGTCGAGTATCCAATCACCCTCATGATATTTTACAATTTCCGGATGTGATTCTTTCCTGGAACAAATATCATTTTCAAATATTAACTTACCGTTCTTATCCTCTAATCCAGTACATTGGCACACGGTAGCCGGATCTACTTCTATCATGCATGGAACATCATTACACATTCCCCACAATATATATATCCGCTCCCATATTCCGTATAGATAGCCTTGTATCCATTTTCCATCATCAAGTCGCTTTGCCCTATATAAATATCTATTCTCCATGTTCCTTATCCCTATCTTTCTGCCGCTTATCGTATTCCCTAAGCAATAACAGCCCTATTACAAACTCTGTTGTTCCGATCAGGGTGAACGTTAAGAGCATCCCATATACTATTAAATCTATTTCTGACATATTATTCTCCTATTCTGCTTCCGCTTCTGATTGTAGCCATTCTTCCCATTCGCCGTGTTCTTCTTCACTCGGGAATTCATGCTCCATCCACTGATAATCTGATTTTACTTTGCAAAGAAACTGTGCCAACTCTTCATCCGACATATTCCTTATCCTGTCGGCATTGGTATGTCTGTCACTTTCTACAATCTCAAAATATTCAACAATAAACTCCAATACAGTCTTTAAATTGTATGAGCTATATCCGATGTTGTAGCCATTCTCACCGATATTTCTGTACTGTACGCTATAATAAGGTTTACTATCTATCATTTCCATGATAATAGACAAGTCTGTTACTCTTTCTTTCTTTACTTTGCTCATCTTAATGCCCTCCATGTTTCACAAGCTGATGATACAGTCCATGCTGACGGCGCACCATTTTGCGTAATCATGCATTCGTTATCTTCGCCCTCTTCATCGCTTCCAAAAGGACACATGTCACATGCGCCTGTTTCCTCGTACAATTCGCATACGGACTTGATAACTTTTAAAGCCTCAACTATATCCTCTTTCGTTATTCCTTTCCTTGCCATTATCTCTTACCTCTTTTCTTTTTCTTTCTTCTGATTAATTTCAGTGGGCAATCTGATATTCTTTGCTCGCCGGCTATGTCGTTGTTCCACGGCAGCGTAGTACCTGTCAGATAACAACTGCATGGCGTCTCTTCATCATCGGGGTTAAACGGTGCCAGCCAAAAGAAGCAGTCTATACATGCGCAAGGCATCCTGTTTGTTGATACTTTTATAATATGTTTAGGGTTCCATGCTGTCACTTTCTCCACCTCTCAATTCTTTCAGTTTTGCTTCGGCTTCTGATTGTGTGAGGAACCAAGTTTCGTTGAACATCTTGCCGATTAATGTATTGACTATTGCATATTCCAAGTCCTTATCACATACCATATACCAGCCGTTCTCATCAAACGTAATTCTTGCAACTTTTTGATGGTAAACTTTGTTTGCTTCGCCGTGTCCGTTAAGTATGTTGAGCTTGTAGCATGTCTGGCTTGGGACAAACCACACATCATCTCCAACCTCGCAAGGCAACTTGATAAGTCTGCCCTGTTCCTCGGCATCCTCGTAAGCCTTGAGTTTTTTGTAGGCTGCTTCTTTTCGACCAATTTTTCTTGTCTCGTCATTGTCCGTTATCCAAATTTCTCCGTTCGTCCCGGTATTGGTTAATCTCTCCATTACTACTCCTTTCCGCCTCGCCTTTAAAATGATCGCTTGGATTTTATACTTGGTTTTAAAATTTAAAAATACTTAGGCAAACCGAAGCTGTCCGGTCTGCTCTGGTTCTATTCTCATGTTCGGTGTTCGCTTTGCCACGCACAATTCCGGCAAATTTGCTCTGACCAAGGCAGCCGGTATCGGTGGACACACTGCATTGCCACATCTGCGTACCTGTTCGCTTCGTGGGTATGTCTTACCAGTATAATCATGGTCGATTATGTAATCTGCTGGAAATCCTTGACATCCATACAGTTCTCTAGGTTCCAACATTCTTAAACCAATATCCACAATCTGATAATCTGTACCATCTATTGTTACCAATCCAAAGCGATCGCGTGAAGTTACCGTATCAAGAGGCTCATTAATATCCTGTCCTGTACCTTGTCCATAGTATTTGATTAAAAACGCTCTGACTTCTCCGAAATGACCATCACCAGCAGTAATTGTAGGTATAGGATCTCGCATATCCCTTCCATCGCAATGATTGTTCATTTGAATAAGGTTTGCTGTCACTACGCTGTTATGATCTCGTGTTGTTACTGTCGGTAATGGATTCTCTATGTTTTCTCCTGCTCCCTTATAACCACCGTCATAGTATTTATGTAAGAATGACGTAACCAATCCGTATCGGTTTGAACCATCCACGGTCATGATCGGTTCTTCTATTGTCTGGCCCCGGACTTCTCCCTGCACTGTCTCGGAATGATACTGGATCAGTGTAGGACTTATCAAACAATGCTCATTCTTACTTACGATTGTTGTGAGTGGCTCCCTTACATCCTTACTCCTATCCTTGGAAAAACCGGTCTGTCCGATCTGTACCATATATGGCTCTACAATCCCATATCCATGCTTTCCAGTTATAGTTGGCATCGGCTCTCTTATATCATTTGGTCTACGCTCCCCACCATGATTACACTGAATAATAAACGGTTCCGGGTTATCCAGTACAAATTTCTTTAATCCTCTTGCTATCCTCTCCATTGTTTTGGTTGCAAGTGGTCTGACCGCCCGGATGCCGTATTTTTCTTTTATCTCTTCCGATGTATCAAAAATGCTCGGACAAGGTCTACTGAAATCTATTTGCGTGTATGCCCCTACATACGGCTTGAGCAGTCCTGCTTTTACCTCCTCACTATCGGCTGACGCATGTGTAGGTTTTGGCCACACAATTGGCTTTCCATCACAACGAGCAATCATAAAAAATCTCTTGCGCATGGTAGGAGCTCCGTAATCAGCCGCTATCAGTTCTTTAAATTGTACCTCATACCCTAAATCATTAAGCTGCTGTACAAATTTCTCAAATGTCTTGCCTTGCTTGCTCTTGATTGGATGATGCCCTCTGTTTAACGGCCCCCATGTTTTAAATTCTTCGACATTCTCAAGCATTATTACCCTTGGTCTTACAAGTCCTGCCCATCTGCAAGCTACCCATGCAAGACCACGGATATTCTTGTCTTTTGGCTTGCCACCCTTTGCTTTGCTAAAATGTTTGCAATCCGGGGAAAACCAGGCAAGTCCTACCGGATTACCATTGCAAGCCTTTACAGGATCCACCACCCACACGTTTTCACAATAGTGTTTCGTATTCGGATGATTGGCTTTGTGCATCCTAATAGCTTCTGGATCATGGTTAATTGCTATATCTACGCTATATCCTGTTGCTAACTCTATTCCAGTGGAAGCACCACCCCCACCAGCAAAGTTATCAATTACTAATTCTCCGTGTATCATCTTTTTTATCTCACCTCATCTGATCCAGTGGCAACGACATCTGTCCTTTACAGTTACCGCCTATAGTGGATGGATCCCAGCCTACACCAATATAGTCCAGTACTTTCGCCCAACCGTAATCATTGCCGCTCTCGTCTTTGCACATGTGGAACATCAAATAATCCCACTCTTTTGGGTTCTTCTCGTATAACAGATCAAACCTGTGCGGTCTTTTTTCCATGTGTATTCCGAAACCACACATACTGCATCCTGTCCTTTGAGCTTTGGTAGTTCTTAAAGTGCCGTCAGGAGCTTTATCTATCACTCCGTATATACTTGGTATAATGCTATCAGGCATCTCAAACTTATCTGTAATCCTGCCCTCTTCAATCAGCCTCTTGTGATATTTATCTTTAAGACCTCTCTTCCACAAATCGTCCATCTCCAATGCAAGTGTTAATATATCCTGCCTGTTAAATATGGCAAACGGTGCTGATCTGATAGTTGATGCACCAAAATAGTTACATCCATTCATCATAAGGCTCTTTGCTCTGCGACCACCCTCTGATGCCATGAGTCCGAGAAACGGTACACTATGGTGTTCCTTGCCCCAGTCATCACAATTCTTTTCTTTGAGGTAATAGCAGCATTTTGCTGATACCTTAAAGTCTGGCTTCTGATACTGGCATCCCTCATTTTCGTTCTCATATCCTCCGAAAAGCTTCAGCCATCGGTTGGTCAACTGCATCTTAGAGTTTTTCTGCCATCCTCCATACTCTCCTGTCTCGCCTGTGATGATCGCATGTCGCACAGTTTTATTTTTCTCTGTTGGATTCTGGAGCAGTTCTATCTTGCCGGCTATCTCCTTTGATATGACAGGAAAGCCAAACTCCTGTATAACTCTCGGTTTTGTCCAGCGTTTGCCGTCCTCTCTCATCAACGGTGGGATATTTATAATTCCAAGTGCCTTGTGAACACTCTGTATACTCGAGTCTTCGAGCGTTGATGCTGATACTCCTGGCACATCCTCATGACATACCTCATTTATAAACAAATACAGGATAATGCTGTCTAATCCTCCCACAGACACATGATTATTAAGTCCACGCTTGTCGCACTCACTTATAAACTCTTTTACTCTTGTGACCGCATATCTGCGTTTAAAGGCATAGTTCTGATTTTGTTTCTGCACAAATGCTACGATCTTTTCATGAGTTCCCAGTCTTTTCATTCTCTGCTGTACTGATTCCATTTTTTACCCTATATATCCTCCTCTTCACTCTCACAATTTTTCTTTAAATACCGATCATGTTGTTTCCGTATGCTCTCAGGTGTTATACGTCCTATACTCTCAGCAACTTCCTGCCATGTATAGCATCTTACATGGCGATACAGCATGATCTGACGGATAAATGTATCATCTATAGTCATGATCCACTCTATGATTTCCTTTTGCTCCTGCTGCAGCCTTTCCTTTTTTCTCTCAATCAGCTCTGTTATATCTGCTTTACGTACTGCTATATCTGCCATCTGATCACCGGTGCCACTACTCGGAGCAAACGGCATACCTGTCAATCGCATAGCCTTGCCCTGTGCCTTACATGTAAGTAACTCCAGTTGTTCTTCCCACATCTTTATTTCCTGTCTGATGTAATATATGCTTGATAATTCTTCCTTTGTCATTCCCTCTCCTTAGAAGTAAAGGGAGCTGCACAAAAGCTCCCTTATGTGCTAAATGGCTTACAAATCAGTCGTGATATAAATTAATTCGCATGCCCGGTTTCTTTCGCGTTTCCGCTGGTGTTTCAACCAAGTCTGTAGGCTTCTGACTCCTGCCAGTAGAAATCTACTCCGGAGAGAAGTCTCAGAACTTCAAGCTCCGGCTTATAGTCTGGATCCGTGAAGCATATTCCTATGGCCATATCGTCATTGTATGTTATCAGCCAGTCATCATGCACCACAGGCGCGCACGGTGGTATCTCATCCTCTGTACACTTGCATGGAGCTATCATAGCAAGGCGCTTATCATTTATCAGCCGGGCGCCTTTTGGTGTCTTTGTGACCGAATACACGTTATCATTCTGTATAATCTTGATAAGTGATATAAGGGCTGGATCCGATACCTCTGCCATATCCCAAAGCATCGGTTCAAGCTCCATCTCATGCTGTGGACTGCTGCCCTTTTGATATTTGATAAACTCGCCCGGCTTCGGTGCTGGTCCTAATACCTTTATGGCAGTTCCAAGGAACTCCTTGTTGACGTATGAGGCATTCGCCTCTATTATCCAGCCTGTGCCATGGAGAATATACATTCCCTTTTTCGTGAGACCGAACTTGACGCCCCACGATTTATAATCTGCTTTTAAAACCTTTTCAAACTTACTGCTATCTATGAACATTCTGACTCTCCTATTCCCGCGATATAAAACATGTCCTGATGCGAGATACATGTATTAAATCCGTGTCTTTTAACTACTGTGAAGTATTTCATTACCTCAACAATTTCAAGTGTCTCTTTGCCAGTGGGCTCATCATCCTCGCGCCCGCGCCGGTCTGCTCTTATTTTGCGATAGTCTACACAAACGGTTTGCTTGCCCTGCAGGTATTCTATAACCTGCTGCCTTATCTGCTTAATCGACAAGCCGCCTATCGGCTCTCTGCTCATCCGGTTAAGGTCTTTTGAAAATATATTTACTTTACTCACCCTTTAGGAACCTCCATTTATCATATTTTCTGTCCCGGTCTGCGAAATCAGGATAAAACTCATCCAGATAGCTCTTAAACATCTCAAGCATCTCTTTGCGGTCTCCACTGCTGCCGTTGTCCATCATATGATGGTGGTACCGGCATCCAACAGCTCCGTTCTGCCTGATGCCGAGCCCCAACGACGAGCGCGGAATGTAATGCATGATATCTGTTATGTCCATTTCAAGGACTGCTGCCGGTGGCATCTTATAACCTATCTGGCAGAATATGCACTGATAATTATCTCTCTCCTTGATTGCCACACGTTCTTTTGTGGAAAATTCAAGGTATTTTGTGTACTTTGCCATTTATCCCACCCTCTCTGTTTTCTGTTCTATTGGGAAGCGCCTTATAAGCTCTTTTGTGGCATTGTGATAACACTGTGTTCTGTCATCTTCGGTCACTTTTATTACTTCTTTGTCTCTTTTTCGGATTCTGATGGTGTGTTCACTTCCGGTCTCTTTCAGTGACATTGTGAGGCCATAATACTTCTGGCGCGGTGAGTATGTCTCATAAAACAAATCCATGATTGTCTTCATTGTGCCTCCTACAGTGCTTTACGCTGTTCTTCCAGTTCTTTTATCTCATCAAACAGTGGATGCGTGCCCTTGATCAGCTTAAATTCATCATCATCCGGCACAAATCCCATATGTTTTGTCTCCATGACCAGCTTGTAAACCAACAGGGCGTACTCTGTATTAAGCTCATTATTCCATGAGTTATATATGCTCCTGCCGTATATCAAGTTGTTGTGCAGGGCACACAGGATATAAACAGTTACAGGAAGGTTTTGTGCCATGCGCTCAACATTTTTCTTTTCCTCGCCATCATAGTCCGGATAATGCTCATCTATACAATTACACAGGCTCCTGAATGAAAAACTGCTGAATCCCATCTGCATTCCTATCACTATCAGTGAATTTATGACCTGTAAATCGTCTTTTACCGGGATTTTGCCATGCACTGTCATATCTACAAACTCTCCGAAGTGTTCATCAAAGCTCTTTACTATGCTGTTGAGTCTTGATGTGTTTTCTCTAATCCTTGATGCAAGCTCAGAGCTTTTCTTATTGCTTGAATCGCTTGAATCATCCTCCTCCGGCACTTCTATTTTTCTCTTGATTGTTATACTGCTGCCTGGGAAGTGATAAAATACAATGTCTGATGTGTCCTCGGGAAGCTCCGGGAGCACTGCGTCTTCTAAGTTCCACAGACTTATGCTGTCCACACCCTCATATCCCGGTGTATATCCTCTTATATCGGTCTCGGACTGCTGCACTCCCTTTTCTTTAAGCAGAGCTACCAATTCCTCTCCTTTCTTCACTCTCTGCTTGTCTCGAACATTCTGCTCGATACGGTACTTAAGGTTTTCACTGCTCGATGCCTGTGAAAGAATCTTGTTTCTTTCCTCCACATCCTCCACTCTCTCCAGCTCATACATATCCTTAAGCGTGAGCTGGAATGATTCATCGTTCTCTTTCTCCTTAAGCAGTTCCTGATCAAGCTTTGCGATATTCAGACGGCGGTATATGGTGCTCTTTGAGAATCCTGTCTTGTCAGAGAGTGTTTCAACCGTCTCGCCCAGGTCAAGCATGAGCTGGAAGCTCTCGGCCTGCTCATATATCGTGAGGTCGTTTCTCTGCATGTTTTCCTCAAGCATCATGGATATCTGCTCATTTTTGGTGAGTCCGTATACTATACGACACGGTGCTTTACTGATACCGGCAAGCTTTGCCGCTGCTGTTCTGCGGTGTCCTATCAGTGTGGTGTAGCCTTCGTCGCTCCACTTCGTCTCAATCAGCTCCTTGAGCTCATCGGTCGGGTCTTCGGTGTACGCTTTAACGACTGCTGCCATCTCTTCCAGTGTGATCCAGTGCCCCGGCATGACTGTAAGGTTCTGCAGTATGCCTCTCTTCTTGATGGAGTCAGCCAGTTCAGTTACATCTCCCACGTCCTTTCGCGGGTTGTCCGGGTGCGGATATATTGCCGCAACCTTAATCATTGTTAATTCTTCTCTCATTGTCTGGTCCTTTCTTCTTGCACTGGTCTTTAAGCCAGTTGCTGTATTCATGATGTTGCCGTTTTATGCAATAACTATTGCCATTCAGCTGTTCTAGTATCCTCTGCCACTCCTCAGCATGTTTTACTGGCTCGCCTTTAACTGTTACCCAGCCGGAAAGCTCCCACTTTGGAATCCAGTTGTATATTGAATTTTCGAGATACAGAGAATCCGCATATATCTCTATCAACAGATCCTTTGTATTCAGTCTTGAGAGTGCCCTGCTTAAGATTTCAAGCTCCGACTCATGATTTGTCATGTTCGTAAGATACTCAATCTTACTGAGTGTAGCTTCTTTGTTGTTTTGGGTTGTATATGATAAAACGTAGCCTGCTGCTCCGTTGTTTCTTTTTAACGTCTTGATAGACGTGTAAATGTATATTTTTACATTCTTCATCAAATTGCCTCTCCCATTAGGGAAAAATACGGGGTTCAGCGATTTCAGATAGGGGGTTTATACTATTTTCAAGCGTATATTTATTCATTTTGTGGAAAATCACTCTCCCATTTGGGAAAAATGCGGTCTCCGGGGGATTTTGCACCTGTTGTCAGCCGTCTTTCCATGTAATAAATATACGAATATCCGGTGATCTTATTGACTCCCGCCTTTACAGAGTCCGGTATTATGTAATATCCCGGCTTTGGTTTGATGCCGTCACGGAAGAAACGTGTCACTTTCCAGTGAGCATAGTTTTTCTTCTTTGCTTCCGGGCGGATAAGGTTTCGGCTGGTATCCACTCGTGTGAATGCTTTCTGCTCCTCTTCCCCGAATAAATTGTATTGTCCCTCTATTTCCTTTTTCTCCGGTTCTGCTGCAAGGTACTTTGCTACATCCTCTGCTCCATCAATGTCGAACGGAGCTATATTCACATAGTTTCGCCCTGCTATCCACAGATCCGCTATCGCTTTCTGCCACATTTCCTTTATCACAAGGTCTATATTGTCAATATGGTTCACCAACAGGTGGATATGAGGACCGCCAAACTTTCCGATCTCCATTCTCTTTATCCACTTAAATGGAATCCCATGTTTTTTGTAGTACGCTGCCATAAGTCTGCGGAACTTTTTCCAGTCCTTTCTCATACGGTCAGCATTAGGACGTGTACCTCTTGGGTACTTGAGAGTTGTCCATGCATCCCCTGTATTGAAATTGGCTATTATTGTGTATTTAAGATTTTTCTCTTTATTCCATTGGTTCTGTCTGGACATCTGCTCCGGTGTGGCTTTATGTCTCTTGTCTCTCTTCTCTCCCTTAGCTCCATTACGGCCCACGAACTTGATCTCATAGGCTGTATACTCTCCAAGGTCAAATGTATATTGTGTGTATGCCATATCCTGTCCTAAAATTAATACTTTAGAATGTTTTTAAATAGCCTATTCCTGAGGCTTTCAACTTGTCGATTTCACTCTGCAGCACAGCGTCAAATGACTTCTCGCGCTGCTCCTTTTTCATTGTCGCTATCTCGGTTATGTACTCGGCCGCGCTCTGTCGATCTGGTAGTAATCGAGTTCCATCTATCTTCGGCAGCAATTTTCCCACTCCTTCTTATTTCCTTTGTTCTTCTTATACTTTCTTTCCTGCCGGCATCAATCCACAGGAGCCATAATCCGACTCCTGTAATGCCTAAGCAGATGATCGTGAGCCACGTTGCCGCTACATATCCTGTAGGACTGTCTATTCCTGTGGCAAACAACAATGCCATAAACATTCCGGCTGCTGTTGTCTTTTCTCCTCTACTCATTAAATGTCTGGTCCTTCCTCTTCGTTTCCGGGCTTGACGGAGTGCCGCCAAGAGGGTTTGCACACTAACTTGCGAAAAATTTATTCATAAGGAGTACTTAATAGGTTATATCTGTATGAGCTACTACGGCACTCCGTCAAGCCCGGAAGTATATTATTTAATTTGTCATTTTTAAGCTTGTCCACTGAGACTGCAGATGCAGTCTATGCCTCCTCCGCAAGTCTCAATGGCACATTTTCTACTTGTTCTATTAGTTTTTGTTCCAATTTTTGCTTCTGTTCCTGTGTCAGATCGTCAAAACGATATATCTGATCATCTTCCAGAGTGTGAACGAATATCCTATATTTGAGTGCTATGGTTATCACCTCCGGTAAATACTATGCTTATACTGCATGTTCGCTTGCCTTTTTCTGCTTTCATCCCCGGGCTTACCGGTTGTATTTTCTATTGATTCAGCATGCACTTCACTTCTGCCTTAAGCTCAATGAGGCTTGCAAAGTATGCTGCTTCTGTGAGGGCTTTTTCTCTCTTGAGTTTCTGATAATTCTCCTCATTCCAGTCCTCTCTCGTGTTAGTACAGAAGCTGTTGTATTCTTCCTCTTTCTTGCAGTTTGTCTCATCTGCTTTATCTATTTTCTTGAGGATTTTCTCAAGTCTGAGTGATTCTTCCTTTGTCATGGCTTTTTCTCCTCTGCATCTTCAAATAAAGCTGGTCGATATGTTTCTTTCGCAATATGCTTCTTTGCCTCGTACCTCGATGTGATACAGCTTTCCAACTGTGCCATTGCCCGATCAAGCGCTTCCTTTTTCTCTTTGACATTCGCCAGTCTTCCGAGTAGTTCTTTGTCCGAGACTTCTATTTCCAGTCCGATTCTCATTTGCTCTCCTTTTCCTGCATCCTGTCCAACAACGTTTCTGCCTGCAGCACTGCAGTCTTCATCTCTGTTGCATCTACACCAAACTCTCTCATCTTTTCTTCCAGTGGTACCGGCTCATGGTCTTTCTTGGGGTACTGCTGATATATGCTCTCTGCAGCATGGAGTCCGTACCGGTAAAAGTATTTCACCGCCAACTCCGGTGTGATGGTTCCTTTTCCTTTTACAGTGCATTTACTCTTGTCTCTGTAAGTAAAAAATATTTTCCACATTATCTTTCCCTTTCTCTTGCACCATTCAACTTAAAGTTGATTTAGTAGGCAAAAAAATATTGTCTAATGGAATATTATATATCCTACTCATCATTTCCAGTTGAGCTGGTTTAGGAATAACCCTATTATTCTCCCAATTAACTATAGTCTGCTTATTCAAATGCATTTTTCCGGCAACATCAGCTTGTGTCATACCGGCATTAACTCTTGCTGCTGCCAGACTAATTTGTAATTTTTCCAATTATATCTGCTCCTTTCTCGTTGCTTTTCTTTTATTACACTCTCATATTATATCAACTTTAAGTTGATGTCAATACTAAAAGTTGATTTTTTTGTTTTTTAGCTTGTTATTTTTCAACTTACGTTTTATAATGACAATAACGAAAGGGGATGATTATTATATCTGAACAAGAATTTAATAAAATTTTTTCCAAGCAACTTAAGGCACAACTTAAATTACATGAAATGACACAATCTGATTTAGCAAAACATTTAGGTGTTAGTACTCAATCTGTAACCAACTGGTGTAAAGGCGCAAAAACGCCTCGAATGGATAAAGTTGATGCTATGTGTAGTCTTTTCAATTGTAAACGTTCTGATCTTATGGAAGAAAAAGAAACAACCATAGATATTGTACCAATAGAATCCGGCTACACTATCCCAGTACTCGGTCGTGTTGCTGCTGGATATGGGAAAGAAGCTGTTGAGGAAGTGATCGGTCAAATAGAGATTTCTCCCGCTTTATCTGCAAAGGGTGATTACTTCGGTCTGCTGATTAAGGGTGACAGCATGATACCTACTCTGTATGATGGTGATACCGTTATCGTACAACGTGTCGATGATGCCGAATCAGGTGATCTTGTGATTGCTCTCGTCAATGGACATGATGCAACTTGCAAACGATTGCAGAAATATGCAGAAGGGATTGCTCTCATACCACAGAATCCTGTATATGAGCCTATGCGTTTTACTGAATCAGAAATAGATACTACCCCAGTTAAGATACTTGGTAAAGTCATTGAAATGAGAAGAAAATTTTAAGGAGATTTTTATGGGATTACGATTTAGAAAAAGTTTTAAAATTGCCCCTGGTGTTAAATTTAATGTAAATAAAAAAAGTGTTGGTATGACATTCGGAGGTAAGGGAGTTCACTATACTGTAAACTCTTCAGGCAAAAAGACAACCTCTGTAGGTGTTCCCGGCACCGGACTATATTACACCAATGTATCTGGTCCTAATAAGTCAGCACCAAATAATCAGCAGACTTTTCACCAGCCTTACAGATCAACACCTAATCTGCAACAAAATATTCCAGATGAATGTCCGTGTTGCGGTGCCAAAAATGAAAATCATGATGCCTTTTGTAAAATTTGTGGTCAGCCATTGAGTGATCCTACACCAGCTCAGCAGGCATATGTTCCACCAGTCTACATACCACCTACTTATACACAGGCTTCAAAGCATACAAAACCTAAAAAGAACCATTCAGCTCTGATATCATTAATTATAGCAATTATAGTAATAAGTATTCCGGTATACTGGCTTTTTTCTGTATGGAATAAGTATGAAGCGGAACAGTCAGCAAAGCAAACTGCTGATGTAGTTCAAGAAGCTCAACAGCCATCTGATACTCCGCTAAAGCCACCTACTACCACTACAACAGATAACTCTGTATCAGATGCTCAAGTAAATAATAATGTATCAAATACTCCAACAAATAGTACTCCCTCAGACAATGCTACTGATAACAACAGCGTGACATCTGATGAGAATAAAGCTGATATGGTCTGGTATGTTGATGGAGGATCAAGATACCACCGTAAATCAAGCTGCAGTAATATGGATAATCCTAAACAGATTACCAAGGAAGAAGCTGAAAGCATGGGACTTACCCCTTGCAAACGTTGCTACTAAATTTAAAAATCGCCCTGGTGCTACCAACACCAAGGCGATATAACCCGTACTCCGAAGAGTATAATAGGTCCAGACAACCATATTATACCTTTCGGAACACCATCTGTCAAAGGATAGGTGTTATTTTTGTACCTTTTTGCATATATTTTTAGAAAGGATAGGTGTAATATGGAAAAACTACGCACTGGCGCTCTGTATATCAGAGTCTCAACAGACAAACAGGAAGAGCTATCTCCTGATGCTCAGCGCAGACTTCTTTTGGAATATGCTGCCAAAAATAATATCATACTGTCAAACGAATACATATTTGAGGAAGATGGCATAAGCGGACGTAAAGCAGATAAACGGCCAAACTTTCAACGTATGATAGGACTTGCCAAATCAAAAGAACATCCCTTTGATGTTATACTTGTGTGGAAGTTCTCTCGTTTTGCACGAAATCAGGAGGAATCAATTGTATATAAATCATTGCTTCGTAAAAATAATGTAGAGGTTATTAGTGTATCTGAGCCTCTTGTTGACGGTCCTTTTGGTACACTTATTGAAAGGATCATAGAATGGATGGATGAATATTACTCTATCCGTCTTTCCGGTGAAGTCACCAGAGGTATGACTGAAAATGCTATGCGCGGTAATTTTCAGGCAAGTCCACCCCTCGGATATTCTATTACGGCACACAAAGCAACTCCTGTTATTGTGGAATCAGAGGCTGAAATAGTCCGTATGATTTTCAATCTATACACTGAGCAGGGTTATTCTATAATTGAGATCACACGTCAGCTCAATTCTCTTGGATATAAAACGCGAGCCGGTAAGTCTTTTGAAAACCGCGGAATCAAATACATATTGACCAATGAAGTATATACCGGTAAATCGGTTTGGAATAAAAGGGATTCTGCATCACGTCCAAAAGACAAGACCGAATGGATTATTGCTGACGGAGCACATGAACCAATTATATCTCCTGAACAGTTTCAAAGGGCAAAAGTCCGGCTTGAGTCAAATTATCGCCCGCGATATGCAAAGCCAAGTGGCGTATGCTCTCACTGGTTGTCCGGGATTGTCAAATGTTCTGCTTGTGGCCGATCACTATCTATTACTCTTGCAGGTGCCAATAAGCAAGGCAAACGGTACATTTACCTGCAGTGCTATGGATATTTGAAAGGAAAATGTAATGTTTCACATGCTATATCAGAAAAGAAAATAGTTCCTATGGTTCTAGCAGCATTAAAAGATGCTATTAGCTCTGAAAATCTATCGTTCAAGGTTATTAATACAGATTCTCAAAGCAACTATCCTGCAACTATTGATATTTATCAGAATCAATTGGATGAACTCGCAAAGAAAGAAAAACGTATTAAAATGGCTTATATGGATGGAATCGATACTATCGAAGAGTATCGTAAGAATAAAGAACTGCTTCTGGAAGAGAGAAATAGTATAGAAAATCGAATAAATGCACTCCCGAAACCTGCTGCAAAATCAGACACCACTGCTGCACTCCGCAGCAAAATCAAAACAGTATACGATAGTCTGCTCAATGAAGAGCTCTCTATGCAGACACGCAATGATTTATTGAAATCCGTGGTTGAAAAAATCGTGTTTAATAAAAAAGAGTCCACTATTGATGTTTACTTTTATACCTCCAACCCCTTGTAAATACTGGGGTTGGAGAGAGTTTATACGCAAACGCAATCTGGTCATCCAGCTCGGACAGGAGACCTTCTGTCCATCACAGTACTGCGTCAGAATCGGCTGCTTCACATTAGGTCTTGACAAATAGTTTTCAAACATTTCATTTACTATCAGCGAGATATTGTCATATATATTTCTGCCATAGATGAATTTGTGGTCATATGCCGTGGACGAAGTGATATTAAAATTATAGCCCTTTCCCCGATAAAACTCCGTGTATATCCTGTTTAACGTAAATGACATAATCGCAAGCACATTTGCCCTTATAGTGGCATCAGGCCAGGTCGCATATATCTCACTGGAAGCTACATTTTTGATGTAATCCTTATATCTGACATAATAATTTGCCGCTGTGGAATCCGATGGCGCCCCATCATGCACAATAACATATTCCGGAATCACAACACGATTAAGTACAATCTCACCAGTCTCAGCAACCGGCATAATCTCCGGCTCAGGTATCTTGGCGGGATAATCACCGTAGAGTGTATGTGCCGGAATAACAATATTGTCCACATCATTTCCCGGTGCATCAAGTACTTCCAGCTCAATATCCTGTATGGAAAGTCTGTCGGGCATCACCTCAACACCCGAAACCGTGATATTTCTGTATCCGTTAGCTGAAACAGTTACCGTCACCTCCGAATACGGCTGTGACTCACTGGGCGACATAGAATACTCAAGTGGCGGAGTGGCAATCTCAACTGCCTCTATGCTTCCCGATTCGTTGGTGTCAGTTTCCTCTATCTTTCCCTGTGGATCCCCGGAATAGCTGACTGACACCCTTGCATCCGCAACCGGCGTCCCCATGTTTTTCTGTCGTACTCTCACCTGAAGCCGCCCCTCATCAATAGACTCCTGTTGTAAAATGTGCAGATTTTTCATGAATATTATTACCTTAATATCTTTTTACAATAATATGCACAAAGTGCGGTGCATATGATATAATGAGCGTAGGCAACGAGCAGTGCAATACACTTACTAAGGTGGTTGGGGGACGTGCTCTCATCTGATCCGAGTCTTACGGAAAGGATGATTTTATGCACATAAAACATAAGAAATAGCCGTCCTGCCTCTGGTAAAGTCTGGGAACGGCTATCTCTTACGATAACTTATTAACTTAATTTGCCGGATCAGGTGAAGTGCACTCACCTACCGACTGCCTTACTAAGTGTATTATATGTCACTTAGCACCATTTGTCAATTTTATTAATATTCAGGAGGAAAATTATGCATACATTTCAACCATATCCAGTCGACATGCTCGATATCAATCCATTCACCAAGCTCAGTAAGGAGTGGGCTCTCGTGACAGCCGGCGACAAGGAAAAATCAAACACCATGACCGTTTCATGGGGTGGAACCGGTGTCCTCTGGGGCAAAAATGTCGTATTTATTTTTATCAGGGAATCCAGATATACTAAGGATTTCATAGACAATGGTGAGTTTTTCTCACTTTCTTTCCTTAGCGAGAAATACCGCGATGCCTTAAAATACTGCGGTGCTCACTCTGGACGTGGCGAAGACAAATGGTCAAAGGCCGGTCTGACTCCTGCTACACGCCATGGCATACCATATCCGGATGAGGCAAATCTTGTATTCCTCTGTCGCAAGATGGCTGCTGTGCCTATTGAAGAGGCTTCATTTACAGACAAAGCCATTATGCATCAATGGTACGGCGATCACGATATGCACACTATGTATGTTGGTGAAATTATTGAGGTTGCGGCTCGCTAATTTTATGACAATACTACGGAATGAGGTCTGCCTATGTATGTGTTTGTGCGCTCAGTACTACGTGGCCAAGATTCTGTAAGAATTATGCTTTAAGGTTTCCTATGCTTGACGAAACCGGCTTTTATGCGCCGTCCATGGCGCATAACACCTTGCCCTGCCTTCCATGGCAGGGCATTTCTGTGTTTCATGGCATAATTCTAACAGAAATCTAGGTCACTTCGTAATCGCTTACAAATACATACATATGCAGACCTCATTCCTTACTCTATGCTAATATTACTCAAATTTAAACATTGTACAACAACACATACAAATTGTCCCCTCATTACTGTCACAAGATTCTATATATAATCTAGCGGCAGCCGGTACTCATAGCTTCAATGGCCACGGCACCACCGCGCACAACCGAAATATGCTTGTACTGTGATTTGAGCAGGGCTATAAGATCATCATTGCGGTGCTCTGTGAGCTTGCTCTCTAAGATCACGCTGTCGGCATTCTTGTCTACCACGTCAATATTAAAAACCTGCGCTGTCTGGAAGATATCGGTGATTTCCTCGCGGGTGAGCTTTGATACTCTGACATAGAGTATTTCCTTCATATGCAGAGGCACATCAGTCAGGTCAATAACCTTGATGACCTCGACCATTCTGTTGAGCTGCTTTTTTATCTGCTCAAAGGTAATATCATCGCTTGTAACGCAAATAGTCATTCTGGAAATAGTCTCATCCTCTGTGGTTCCAACCGTAAGAGACTGTAAATTGTAGGATTTTGCAGAGAAAAGTCCTGAAACCTTTGCTAAAACACCGACCTCATTCTCCACATAAAGTGCAATCCATCTGTTTTTCATTTCATTATTATTCATCTTCTGCACCTCCTACTTTAAAATCATTTCACTCATAGGATTTCCGCTCTTGACCATTGGAAGAACAATCTCATCCGTAGCTATCATAAACTCAATAATTACAGGTACATCCTTATATTTCTTTGCCTCTGCAAAGGCTGCATCGATATCCTCTTCCTTTTCCACGCGGATTCCGTGTCCACCATAGCTTTCAACAAGCTTGAGAAAATCCGGTGTGTATGGCGGACATGCCTCGTTTGGTCCCTTGCACTCATCCGGGCAGCCCTTTCTTCTTCGAAGGCAGGTTGCAGAATAACGCTTGCCATAAAAAAGCTGCTGCATCTGACGCACCATGCCCAGATAGTAGTTGTTGAGAACGCATATGGTCACTCCTGCTCCCTGTACAACTGAGGTGGCAAGCTCCTGTATATTCATCTGAAGTCCACCGTCACCGCTTATGCATACAACATCCTTGTCAGGATTTGCAATCTTTGCACCTATTGCTGCCGGAAGACCAAAGCCCATGGTTCCAAGACCTCCCGATGTAAGAAGCTGGCTGTTGCTGTCAAGTTCTAAGTACTGTGTAGCCCACATCTGATGCTGACCTACATCTGTAACGTAGATTGCATCCTTATAGTTCTTATTGATATGCTCCATAATCATCTGAGGTGTCATGCCCTTGTCTCTTCTCATGCCAAGAGGATTTTCCTCATCCCATGCCTTAATCTGCTTCTGCCACTCAGCAGTCTTTTTCGGCTCAGCCCACTCGTTTAACTTGTCGAGCGCCACATTTGCATCTGCAACGATAGGCACATCAACCACTACATTTCGTGAAATAGATGCAGTATCCACATCAATATGTACAATCTTTGCCTTTGGAGCGAACTCATTTAAGTCACCGGTTATTCTGTCATTAAATCGTGTACCTATTGAAAAAAGTAAATCACACTCACTGACTGCCTTGTTTGCCGCATATTTGCCATGCATACCACAGTTTCCCACATAAAGCGGATGAGTGGTAGGTATAGCTCCCTTACCCATTATTGTAGTGACAACAGGCACATTCTCCGCCTCCGCAAAACGGCGCAGATTTTCATTTGCCCTGGCAACATTTATACCGCCTCCTGCAAGGATAAGCGGTTTTTTGGCACTCTTTAACATCTTGTAGGCGCGCTTAAGCTGTCCGACATGTACTGTATCATTTACACGATAGCCTCTGATTTCCACCTTGTCCGGATACTCTGCCGGACCGGATGCGGTCTGTATGTCCTTTGGCAAGTCAATCAGTACAGGGCCCGGCTTTCCGGTCCTTGCAATATGAAATGCCATCTTTATGATTTTTCCAAGGTCCTTTCTGTCACGGACTGTAACAGAATACTTTGTGATATTTCTGGTGATTCCGACTATATCCACTTCCTGAAAGGCATCATTTCCGATAAGTGGAAGCGGTACCTGTCCTGTAAAGCACACAAGTGGCACATTGTCATAATGCGCATCTGCAAGACCTGTAACTGTGTTGGTAGCACCTGGACCGCTTGTCACAAGGCAGACACCCACCTTGCCTGTAGACTTGGCATAGCCCTCAGCCTCATGAATCAGACCCTGCTCATGTCTCGGCAGAACCAGATTGATTGAATTAGTCTTGTATAACTCATCGAATAAATCTGTAACTGTTCCTCCAGGATAGGCAAAAATAGTATCTACGCCTTCCTCCTCCAATGCTTTTACAAATAATTTTCTTCCTGTGATGTCCATACTGCTGTCATCCTCGTTTCTATTTTAATAGTTTATTTTACTTTCTCATATCGAAGGAAATAAAACTCCAAATCAAAGTATGTCTGCTCTTCGCTGTCTCCCGTAATCTGCCACTCAGGCTTCTCGTCAAGATTTGGAAAATATGCATCCGCATCATACTCGAAGTCCACCTTTGTGATGTGGGCTACATCGCATTCATCCACGAGCTGCTCATAAATTTTCTGTCCACCAATGATATAAATATCCTCAGAATTGTATTTTTCAAGCTCCTTGTGAAGCTCATCAAGTGAGTGAACCACGACAGCGCCCTCCACCTCATAGGATGGATTGTGTGTGAGCACTATGTTGGTTCTGTTCTTAAGAGGTCTGCTGTTTGGAAAGCTCTCAAGTGTCTTTCTGCCCATGACTACAACCTTTCCTGTAGTCATCTCGCGGAAAAACTTCTGGTCCATAGGTATCCGAACGAGCAACTGGTTGTTTTTTCCAATTGCCCAGTTATTGTCAACTGCTGCTATTAAATTCATGATTTTCTCCCTGTTGTAATCGTTGCTGTTCACACAAAGTAGTGAACAATAACCTTCTTATAACTGCTTCATATCCACATTCTTTAAACCGCAATAGGTATATCCTTAATCTGCTCACCTGTCACATAGTCTGTTATCTTGATATCATCCGTCGTAAACTGATAGAAATCCTTTATGTCAGGATTGAGCCAGAACTTTGGAGCATCGTACTGCGGTCTCTCAATCAGCTCCTTCACAATTGGCACATGCCTGTCGTAAATGTGTGCATCTGCAATCACGTGCACCAGCTCTCCGACTCTCATATCACACACCTGCGCCAGCATATGCATAAGCACCGCATACTGGCATACATTCCAGTTGTTCGCCGCAAGCACATCCTGTGAGCGCTGGTTTAAGATACCATTTAATGTGAGCCTGTCATCACCCTTTTTCTGTGTCACGTTGAAGGTCATGCTGTATGCGCACGGATACAGATTCATCTCATGCAGATCCTGATGCACATATATATTGGTAAGTATTCTTCTTGAAAAAGGTGTATGCTTCAAATCATAGATGACTCTGTCCACCTGATCCATCATGCCTTCCTTATACTGATGCTTTACACCAAGCTGATATCCGTAGGCCTTGCCGATTGAACCATCCTCATCTGCCCACTCATCCCATACATGGCTTTTTAAATCATGGATATTGTTGGATTTCTTCTGCCATATCCAAAGAAGTTCATCCGTTGCACTCTTGATATATGTCTTTCTTAAAGTGATAGCCGGAAACTCCTTTGACAAATCATATCTGTTGACGACACCAAACTTCTTTATTGTATAGGCGCTTGTACCATCCTCCCAGTGGGGACGCACCAGCTCTCCCTCAGTGCTTGTGCCATTTTCCAGAATATCCTGACACATCGCTACAAAAACTTTATCTGCATAACTCATATTATCTGCTCCCTAATCATAAGTATTCAACCGATACAATTACCCGTTTACTGTCTATTGTATCTAATTATCAATTTTTTTTCAATATATTCAATATGCAAATTCAAATGATTTTTTTAGCTTTTTTCTTCATAAATTATTTAAGTTTTTTATTATTCTTTTCGATTAAGGACACAATTTGGACAAATTTATTTAGTATAGTAATACCTGTAAAGGAGATACACCTTTACAAATTCCCTTTTTTAAACATTTTTTCATAAACTAAACTCCTCGAAAAGAAGCCGCTTCCCTCGGCTTCTTTTCACGTTATGGGGGTTTACATTTCAAACTTTTTCCCATATTATGATTAAAGGGGCACCTTAGTGACCCGCACTACACTGAGAAAGCAGCATGTAGTAATCTGATTAATCATAAATGAGGAGATTCACAATCACATGAAATTTTTTCTCGCACCGATGCAGGGGCTGACCGGATATACAGTAAGAAACGCATTCCACCACCATTTTGACTACATAGACAAATACTACACACCGTTCATCCCTGCCGCAAAGCGCATGAATGCCAAGATAAAAAGAGACATAGACCCGGTAAACAACGATGGAATCACTCTCATACCGCAGGCCATGTCTATAGTGGCAGACGAGGTCATCGACCTGCACAGGCAGCTTGTTCCTTACGGATATGATGAGATAAATGTAAATCTCGGCTGTCCGTCAGGCACCGTCGTATCCAAGAAACGAGGCTCCGGCATACTCGCATATCCTGATATGCTCGACAGCTTCCTCGATGAGCTGTATACAAAAGCTGATTTTCCTGTTTCAATAAAAACTCGCGTGGGCTTTAACGATGATGAACTATGGCCTAAGCTTATCGAAATATACAGTAAATATCCGATAAGTGAGCTTACCGTGCATCCGAGAGTCCAGAAGGATTTTTATAAAAATACGCCGCGCATGGATGACTTCGCCCTCGCCGTGCAGAAAATAAATCCTGATAAAACCATACTCTGCTACAACGGAGATATCACTGATACTAATAGTTTTAATGCCCTAACCGACTGCTTCCCTGATATTGATGAAATCATGATAGGCCGCGGACTGTTTGCAAATCCTGCTCTTATCGCAGAGCTTAAGGGTATAAGCATGGATAAAGCCGAGCTTCGCGAGCGCTTAAAGAACTGGCATGATGAGATTTTATCCGGTTATCTGTCCATCTTTTCCGGTGAAAAGGATGCCATGTTCCGCATGAAGGAAATCTGGGCATATATGCATGGGCTGTTTTCTGACTCTGAAAAGCTCTGGAAGAAAATAAAAAAATGCCAGACGCTTAATGACTATAAGTCAATCGTTCGAATGGCATTTGATGCTTTTTAAAATATAAACACTTTACTTTCTTGCAATTCTGTGAAGCTGTGGCCTTATGGTGATATCTGTCATCACAAGGCCTTCTCTTTGCCCCAAAACATAAAGCACTGCGTCTGCAACCTCATTTGGCTGTATTCTTGCAGCTTCATTTTCATCCACTGTAAAATCAGCATTCCTGTACAGATTGGTGTCAGTCATATCAGGCTCTAAATTTACCACACGCACACCGTACTTTCTCGCCTCCTCAAACAGGCTGTGGGAAAAGCTCGTAAGCCCTGCCTTTGTGGCACCATAGGCACAGCCGTGCGGATTCGTCTTTTCAGCAGTGATTGATGAGATATTTATTATTGTTCCTTTGTTTTTCTTTAAATCGCGAAGCAGCAGATTTGTGATAATCATCGGTGCCTCAAGATTTGTCCTCACCATCTGTGATATTTTTACAGGATTAAGCTCCTCATGAAGAGCGTAAAAGCCGACGCCTGCATTGTTTATGAGAAGTGATATGTCATGATTTTTATTAATTTCTTTTATTGTCTTGATGAGCTTTGCGGTATCGGTAATATCGCATACTATACGCTCTATCCCTGCAATATCATCACTTTGATTGAAGCTTCTTCCTATTCCGTAAACCAGCCAGCCATTCGCTGCAAGCTGCCTGCATATAGCTTTCCCGATTCCGGAAGACGCCCCGGTTACAATTGCTTTGTTCATCTGATTGCTCCTTTATACCATGTGATATATATATTGAAAATGTATTGTAATAATATCACTTCCACATAAATATCCTGTCCTTATCCACATATTCGGATACAGCCTGTATCATAAACTCTTCCATATCACTTCGTATGTTTTCCGGATACTGGTAATACCCATTCACATTGTCGTATGGAAAATTCACCACAGCACTACAAGGCATGTCCTTTCGCATTTTCTTCAGATAATCCTGCGATATGCGGAAGCTTCCGATACTCACATCCCACAGCTTAGAACCGTCTATCTGTGAAAATACGTCATCAACAAGCCTGCTGTATTCACCTCTCCAGTCCTTGCAGTATATCATCGGATCAAAGCACAGTCGCACTGGAAATCCACTATCCATAGCACATTTTGCTGCCTGAATCCGTTCCATAGGTGCAGACGCAAAATGCTCATACTCTGCTGCAACCCTTTGAGGCGAAACTGTATAGGCAATAATTACCCTGTCACAGGCTTCGTAATTGCTCCACAAATCACACCTGCCACTTTTGGTGCGGATTTCAATTGTAAGATTCTCATGCTTTTTTGTAAAAGCAATCCATTCCCTCACAAAGCCGGTAAGCGACTCTATGGCCACGAGGTCTGCATCATACGACACGCAAAGATAAATACTTTTTTGCGCCAGAAGTGCTTCAAGCTCCGCAAAAATATCCTCCAAATTTACAAACACCACAAGATTACCAGACGGATACATGCCCTTTAAATAGCAGTATTCGCAGTCAAATATGCAGTTCATCATGCATGAGCAATAGTAGAAATTCTCATTTCCAAAGCTCTGACACACCGGTGCACCTTCATATATGCAGCCGCTTGTATTCTCTGCCAGAATGAGCGCCTTGGCATTGCTTTGAGCAGAAATACTCTGCTTTTTGCGGCAGAAAACATCCTTGTAGTGGTCAATTTCTATGACTGTTGTATTATTCAGCTTTTCTAGAATCTGCTTTGTACGTGGATGCTCGGCCACGCCTTTTTCCACATATACATGTGAAAACATTTTATTGTATTGGCACATTTGACATTTCCTTCTTACAACAATCTCTGTTTCAATTCAAACAGGCATTTCTTTCCTTCACGCTTGCTCTCACACGGCAGCAAGCCATTTGTATAGTACTCATCCAGAACAGCTTTATAATCTATACCACTTAGTCTGCAATACTTTATAAGCTGTGCCAGCTGATCTCCCATTACCTTGGAACAGCGCATATCGCTGGTCAGCCTGTCAATATTCCAAGCGGATTTAGTATCATCTGTCGCATTGCCGTCTGCCATATTTTCGCCTTTAGTCTTATCATCTATTGAAGTTTTATTACCACCTACACTTAAAAGTATATCAATATAGCCACATATTTTGTCTTCCTGCAAAGCAAAAAGCTCTGTGATTTTCGACTGGTCAATTCTCTCACCGGCATCTGAAACAAGCTTTATAAAATGCATACGATGCGGTCCCACGAAAAACGCTGCTGCCTGATAAACGGCGGCTGCCTCCATATCATATACAACCTGTTCGCTTCCTTCATTAAGCACCCTTGCGACCGTTACAATTTCGCACTCCCTGAAATTTGCTTTCATCAGCATATCGGGGTAAAATGTACGCCCTGTCATCTGCTCAGTGAGCTTGTTTCCCAGAAATATACTGCCAAAACAAGTCTCACTGCTAAAGCTGGCACCACACCCCACATTCAAAATCTCATCATCCGGTGAAATCCCATACGCACCACCGATATTTGAAACCGCTGCCGCCGCATTGATTTCTCCTACGCCTGTTATCACAAACCTGATACTCTCATTTGCAAACACATCAAATCTGACCATTTCAGGGCTTTTTTCCTTTTTTAAGCCATAGTGGTCTATTATATTTTTTGCCTCAGCATAAAAAGCGCTAAATATATAAATCATAGATAATTCCTTCAAATCTTCCCTGTATACATCACCAGAATTTATCTCTCAAGCTCCTTTAAAAGCTTAGTCCTATTGCTTCCAACCATGAGCTTTTCATTGTAGATATCAAATTTTTCACATTCATTCTCAGCTAAAAAGCTGCTGATTTCCGGTGTGATGGTCAGCTCTGTAACAAAGACAAGCATCTCCTGGCCGTCCGAGAATACATCCTCCACAAAATCAAATGCGTGGTTTAGCTTCTCTCCTGCCGCATCCTCCATAGTTGAAAGCTTCTCTGATTCTTCGGTAAAATCATCCATCACCGTATCAAAATCCCCCTTTATATGCCTTAAGACATCCTGTCTGATGTAATACTCCTTTGGCAAAATAAGAGAGCTCTCCTTCAATATCTCCATATTCTTTGAAAACTGCTCCACCGCACTGTTGTACAGCGCATGCTGCTCTTCAGGGCTTCTTTGTGACTTTCTGTATTCCTTCAGAAACTCATACCATAGCTGCACCATTTTCCGCTCTCTGGCCACATCCGAAAAAACAACTGTCAGTCCGCTTAAAAGCAGATTCACCACAGTGATTCTCTCATCGAAATCAGCATCAAACACACGTTTATATACTGACTTTTTCACGTTTCCGGACAATATATCGCTTATACCGTAATCCTCATTGTATTTTCTGTAGATTTCCAGATATGCGTACACATCCTCTGCTATATCAGGATGATGGATAAACTCACCTATTACATCCTCCGTGACTGCAAGTTCTCCTGCCTCGTACACCTTAAGCAGGCTGCTTAAATCCTCCCAGCCTCTTGCCGTGACGAAATTCATACCGTCCACGTCAGTTTCCACCCTGTAAAAATTGTTTGGGTGAAGCTCAAGATAGCTTAAAAGTGCATCATGGATATGTACATCTCTGGCATATTCCTTCCACACCTGATAGTCCGCTTCTATCGATATATATCTGACACGGTCGAGCGTAACCATATCAAAATCGCGCACTGATTTATTGTACTCAGGCGGATTTCCTGCTGCAACAATCACCCAGCCCTTGGGAACAGCCTGATTACCAAATGTCTTGCACTGCAAAAACTGAAGCATCGTAGGCGCAAGTGTCTCGGACACGCAGTTTATCTCATCAATAAAAAGTATGCCCTCCTTAAGCCCTGTTGCTTCCATCCTTTCATAGACGCTGGCTATAATCTCACTCATCGTGTATTCCGTGACGGAATAGTTCTTTCCGTCATACTCACGCTCCTTTATAAACGGCAGTCCTACCGCTGACTGGCGCGTGTGATGCGTGATGGTATATGCCACAAGACCTATTTTGCACTCTCTTGCAATCTGCTCCATAATCTGTGTCTTGCCTACGCCGGGCGGTCCGATTAAGAGCATCGGTCTCTGCCTGATCTGCGGTATCACGTACTCTCCATGTGCATCCTTTGACAGGTATGCTTTCACTGTATTTTTCACTTCGTTTTTTGCCTGTTTTATATTCATATTGTTTCCTCCAGCTCCACCTGCATCGCCCATGGCGGCACCTCATTACCCTCATATGCACCAACCGACACAAATGCGCACTTGTACGATGGACACTTTGCCGGGAAAATTCCCTTGCCATCAGTAAAATATATAAGTCCGCACATGTTCTTAAGCTCTCCCTTATCCAGAAGGTCTCTCACATACGAAAATGCCGGTCTGAAATCTGTGCCTCCGCCTCCGACGAGCGTAAACTTGTTTAAAAGCGGCTTAATCTGCTTTTCATCTGTAATTTCCTCGTCCGTCTTTACGCTGTCATCACACTGTATGATGCGTATTTTATTCCTGACAAAAAAGCTGTCCGACTCCGTGAGAATCGTAAAGGTCTCCTGTAAAAAGTGCTCCACCAGCTCCCCACTCACAGAATAGCTTGTATCAAGTACTATGACAAAATCCCTTATCTTGTATGTCTCCCTCGTTTCAAGAGGCTCAATGAGCGGCATATTGCCATAGAGCGAAAGTCCATACGCGTAATATCCCATATCAAAGGAATCATAATCTGCGTGTACCTCCTCACGAAGCACTGCAAACCTGCGCAGAAACTCCTTGTAGCTTCGTCTGCTTCTTTTTGCGGACAGTTCCCTCATCATTACCTGCTCGCCCTCGGATTTGCTGTCCTTTGAATGGCTTTTCTCCATGCGTGTCTGTCTGGATATTTTCTGCCACTGCTTTTGAGCCTCGGATGAACTTAGTGGCATAGCATTGTCGTTTTTCTCCTCCGGCCACAAAGCGTGGTCGTCTGTATAAAATTCCCGTGCCAGAAGTGCAAGCTCGTTTTTATCCTTTATATTTGGAATATCATCTATATCTGTGTTTTCTTCAGCCTCTATTTCTGCATACTGCTTGTATAGCCATGCGTACAAGGCTCCGGGAGCAATCACGACATGCTCTTTTTTAAGCCTCTCATACGTGGTTTTTCTTATATAGCTTAGGATACGCTTTGTGCTTTTCTTTTCCATTTTATCAATCGTGTACTCAACCATTATATCACATGCTGTATTCCACAGGAATTCATCCCTCTCACCTTTAGTCCACAGGTGAAAAAACAGACAGTGCAGCACACTGTGCAGATAAGCCCGGTTCAGATACATACCATTTTTCTTAAATATATCAATCAGCCTGATTGGATTGTAATAAATATATGTACCGTCAGTTGCCATGGAGTAAAGCTTCTCGTTCACCTTTGGTGAAAGAGCCGAGAGCGCCAGCTTCATAAAAGGCATGTCGAGATACAGCTCGCACTGTATTTCATCTATTATTTTCTGTGACATTTCCTCCTGCCACTCTGAATCTGTCTGGACATGTTTTTTCATGAAACAGCCTCCTTCCCATATACTTCTCCATTTCTTGCACCAATGGTGCGAGTCTTATTCTACTGCAATATTTTCAGAATTTATTATACTATAGTAACCTTGTTTTCTCAATAAACCTAAAATTCAAACCGCCTCTTCCTGGACACCGACAGATTTTCCTTCTTAAATCTATGCAAAATCACACTGCCCTCACTCCATTCATCCTGTGCTGCAAGTGCAAGCATATCAGTAACAGCCAAGGCATCTGCGATAAAATTTTCCTCACCATCTTTAAGCTCCAGAAAACTCTGCAGCAAACCAGAATCCCTTTTTCTTATGATAAGCTCAGACAGCCTTTTTTTATGATTGACAATATACTCCACAAACTGCCATCTCGCTTCTTTTGAAAGCTCATACGCATAAATAAGCCTGTAAAAAGCCATATCTAAAAGGTCATCCTCACTCTCCTGCGCAATCGCCTCTGAAAAGATTTCATCATACTGCTTCCACACAAACACGCGGTCCATAAAAGCCTGTCTGGCGCGAAAGCCTTCTCCGTTCATGTTCAGCTTGAAAATATGAGCAGGACCAATCTCATCATATGTCTGGTCGTACTCGAAAAAACATGCCTGTGCTATCGCATTTCCATCGCTGTCAGTCCATCTAACCCTCACAAGAGTGCTTACCTGTGATAGAATCTGCTTAAGACACGACTTATCATTCGGTGAGCCTCTCATCACAAGCATATAAAGTTTTGTGCAGTTCATGAAAGCGTCACCATCCACATCACATATGTCGGATGGCAGCTCAAGCACAGACAGCCTTGAACAATTATAAAAGCACAGCCTGCCAATTTTTTGCATTCCGTCCGGCAATATGACCCTCTCGATATAATCATCACACAGCTCCGTCATATCAGGACCCAGAATATCATCAATCACAAGCTCTTTTTTTAATTTTTCAGGCATACTCTTGAAAGAAAAGCAATACTCCGCAAGCTCCGTCACTCTCATGCCGTCAAGCATATCCGGCACCACACACACCGGATTTTTCCCATACATATGAAGAAGCCTAATGCAATCGTCATTAAGCCTCTCATATACACATATATAATTATTATCTTTTGTAATCTTTAAATCTGTCATTTTATTTCTTTAACTCTTAAAAATTTCACACAGCTGCAAGCCTTATCCAAGTCTCAATAAGTCATTTATTGTATTCTTAAAATCATAAAACAAATCAATATATTTTTCAACAATTGTATTACAATGTGTCCTTACAACCTCACAATCATAGTCATGTGCAAGTTCATTTCTGACCTTAAGCATATCCATCCACGCATCATCAGAAATCAGCTTTGCCTTGAAGGATTCACGTAACACCTCTCGCGGTGAGCCTGTAACAAACCCGGTTATCGAATAATATTGTACCAGAATATCTTTCATTACCTTCCACGATAAATCAAAAGTAATGCTAAATTTAGCACTTGTACCACTCAAAACAAACGAATCTGTAAGGTCTCTCTGCCTTGCCTCAGCTAACGCATCTAGTGAATTACAAAAAGATTTAAAACGTCTCTCAAATTTCGCGTCCATACTGTCTGATATCCTCCAATAATAAATCATTCCTGCATGTATCCAAATTCAGTAAATCAACACTGTACAAGGTAGGTAAGTCCTCCACTTCATCAGAAAGCATATCAAATTCCTTCACTCCCGATACCGCTATATCAATATCACTGCGTTCCAATGCAGTACCTTTAGCTCTTGAACCATATAAAATTACCTTTTGGGCATCATACTGTCTGCAAAGCTCTGCAACCCTGCTTATAACCTCTTCAACCTTCAATAATCTAACCTCATATAAAAATAATCTGCACTACTTATCAGTTAGTTTATCACAATTCCTACATTATTTCCACCACAACATAAGGGGCGCTGCCGCGTGCACCGCGGTGGCACACGTGCTATCCCGCAAGCGAATAGCGCAGTGGGTTAGATACTGTAGAAATTATGCCATGAAGCGCAGAAACGCCCCTGCAAGGACGCAGGGGCGAGGAGAACCGCGCCATGGACGGCGCGTTTCGACGGTTTCGTCAAGCATAGAAACCCTAAAAAGCATAATTCATACAGTATCTTAACTGTAAAGCGTAGCCTGCAGGAGAGTACGTGTGCGACACCCAGTGTCCGGGGCGCGCGTACCGACCTCAGAAAAAAGTATATTATAATATTATATTACATAGAACCAGCTCGAATCAGTCTCCATCTCGCTGGCCACAAGCTCCTTTCGCTCTCCTGTTCTGATGGAAAGCTCCTGGTTTTTGATGCTGACACGAGCCCCCGGCTCGATAGATGAAGTAATAAATGCATTACTTCCAATGACAGCACCTCTTCCGATAACAGTCTCACCACCAAGTATAGAAGCTCCGGCATAGATAATGACATTGTCCTCGATAGTCGGATGTCTCTTCACACCCTTAAGCTTCTGTCCGCCTCTTGTAGAGAGAGCTCCGATAGTCACTCCCTGATATACCTTGACATTGTCACCGATAATAGTTGTCTCCCCGACCACGATGCCTGTTCCGTGGTCAATAAAGAAATTCTTGCCAATGGTGGCACCAGGATGGATATCAATACCGGTCTTGCTGTGTGCGTACTCTGTCATCATACGTGGGATGAGCGGTACTCCAAGCAGATGCAGCTCGTGGGCTATACGGTTTGTAGTGATTGCAAGCAGTCCCGGATAGCAAAGGATAATCTCATTGTAATTGTAGGCTGCAGGGTCTCCGTCAAAAAACGCAGCCACATCAGTCTCCACCAGAGCCCTGATTTTTGGAATCCTTTTAAAGAAATCATTGCTGATTTTCTCAGACATATTGACAAGCTCGTGGTGAGATAAGCTCCTGTATTTAGGATTCTGCGGCAGGGCAAGCACCACCTGCTTGCGCAGATTATACATGATGTCCTCTAAAAGCACCGCAATCTGGCTGTCCAGGTTGTAATATCTGAAGCTTGTGCCCTTGAAATAGCCGGGATACATTATCTTAATGAGCTTTGAGAGCAGGTCACACACAGCATCCTTGTCAGGCTGTGAAAAAAGTGCCTGCTGATTTATGATTTTGTCATCATGATAGTCGTCAAGTATCTGTGATACGAGCTCCTCTATCATTTCTTTATTATTATCCATATATTCGAAGCCTCCGAATTTACTATTTATAATATTTTTTTGCATCCATACGTTCCTCCCATGTGCGGTTTATTATACCGCCTATGAAAAGCACATACATGCAACCATATAACCATACCATTATAAGCGCAATAGTGGTCATTGTGCCATAAAATGAAGAATAATTATTGTATTTATCCACGTACACAGAAAAGATTCCCGAAAAAATCATCCATGCAGCCGCCGCAAATACAGCCCCCGGGAGCTGGTACTTTACTCTCTGCTTCTTGTTTGGCAAAAATACATAAATCACCCAGAAAAATAAAATAAGCACCGGCAGGCAGATTACCAGGCGATAATCAACCACACTGCCTATTATACTTCCAATTATATGATGAACATTCGAAAAATAAAGCTTCCTGAGCTTATTTCCGAACACCATGACACCCAGTAAAAAAATAAGCGCCAACGCAAAAACGATACTGTAAAGCACCGAATATATGCGCCTCAAAATAAAATTTCTGTTTTCCTTCACATGGTACATATCATCAAGCCCAAGCTGAAACGAAATAAACGCCTTTGAGCTTAAGTACACGGCGGTAATCATAGTGATAGAAAGCCTGCCCGTGCCACTCGCATATACTTCACTTGCCAGATCCTTCATAATGTCGCTGAACGATTCCGGAATAAATGAGCTCGCCCACAGCAGAAAATCAGCCTCAGTAAGCGGTGTCCAGCTCAGCAGCGAAAAGAAAAACAATAAAAACGGGAAAAACGACAGCATCAAAAAGAAAGCCGCCTGCCCTGCATATGCAGAAATAGAGCTCTCCGAAAAATTTGTCACAAAATCAAAGGCTGTCACAATGATATCCCATCTTCTGCTGTATTTCCTCGCACTTTTTTCTTTGATGTCAGATTTTTTACAATCACCACCTACGGCCTTACTTTTCTCCGTTTTGATATCCGGTGTTTTACTATCTAAATCCTGTCTATTTTGCTTTGTCATCTGCCTTCTTCTGGAATTTCTCCTCAAATACTATAAAACGCTCATGAGTACCCTCACCGATAAGTCCGACCTCATCAAAAGCCTTCACACAGAAAGTAAGCGCTCTTCCATCCACCTTCACAAGCTCAGACTCACAGGTCACCTTCATGCCAACCGGTGTAGCCGAAACATGCTTGATATCAAGCGCAGTACCGACAGTACCACTTCCCTCCTCAAGCTCAGACGCAACGCTCTCAAAAGCTGTATTCTCCATCAGTGCAATCATAGCCGGAGTAGCAAACACATCCATCGTGCCGCTTCCCATAGCCTTCGCTGTCTTATCCAAAGTCACTGTAATCTCTTTCTTACCTTTAATACCTGCCTGTAACATATCAGTCTCCTTATAATTATATTATGAAATAAATCCTAGCATTTTTACGCCATAATGTCCAGTGAAAAATAAGTTTATAAACTTTTCACAATTCCCAAAATGCCCAATTCATGCGGTTTGCCGTCGTTTTGTTAGCACTCACTAATTTTGAGTGCTAATTTTCTATTGACTTTTCCAAATTACAGACTTATTATCATATTGTGTTTATTTAATCGATAAACCTTTAAATGCTATCAAATGATTAAATAAGTCTAACTGATTTGATCATCTTTTAATGACCTACACTCGCGGAAACCGGCTTAAATTGCGGGTAGCAGACAGTTGTTCTGAAGATAAAATATGAACTGCCACAGGGTTCCATTACCGGACAAGGCGGCACAACCAAAATCATGCCACATAACTATCCATACAAAATCCTGTGGCTGACTTCATATTTTCTCTGAGGAATTATTGTCTGTCCTACCGCAGCCTCACAGCCCATAACCGCGGCGTAAATGTAAATAAAAAACAAGGAGTGTGTAAAAATGACAGAAAAACACGGCAATCTTTCAATTGACAGCGACAACCTGTTCCCTATTATAAAGAAATGGTTATATTCAGACCACGATATCTTCTATCGTGAGCTCATCTCAAACGGCTGCGATGCCATCACCAAGCTCAAAAAGCTCGACATGATGGGTGAGTATTCCCTCCCTGCAGACTACAAGGGCAAGATTCAGGTGCTTGTAAACCCTGACGAAAAGACAATAAAGATTATCGATAACGGTCTTGGTATGACAGCCGATGAGGTTGAGGAATACATAAGCCGTATCGCATTTTCAGGTGCTACAGACTTCATTGAGAAATATAAGGACAAGTCAAATGATGACCAGATTATCGGTCATTTCGGTCTCGGCTTCTACTCAGCCTTCATGGTAGCTGACGAGGTAACAATCGATACTCTCTCTTATAAAGAGGGCTCTACACCTGTTCACTGGTCATGTGACGGTGGCACAGAGTACAACATGGAGGATGGCGACATGGACGACGTCGGAACAGAGATTACACTCTACTTAAACGATGACTGTCTCGAGTTTGCAAACGAGTACCGCGCACGTGAGGTTATCGAAAAGTACTGTTCTTTCATGCCTACAGAGATTTACCTTGCAAAGGAAAATGCTCCTGAGGAGTACGAGACAATAGACAAGGCTGACAAGCGCGACACTGACACTGTCATCGAGGAAATCCATGAGGATGCCAAGTACGAGGAAAAAGAAAATGACAAGGGCGAGAAGGAGCAGGTAGAGGTATCTCCTGCAAAGGATCAGCTCAAAATCGTTAAGCGCCCTGTTCCGCTCAATGATACAACTCCACTCTGGACCAAGAGCCCGAATGAGTGTACAGACGAGGAATACAAGGACTTTTACAGAAAGGTATTCTTAGACTACAAGGAGCCTCTTTTCTGGATTCACCTGAATATGGACTATCCTTTCAACTTAAAGGGTATCCTCTACTTCCCTAAGATCAATACAGAGTACGACTCAATTGAGGGAACTATTAAGCTTTACAACAATCAGGTATTTATTGCAGACAATATCAAGGAGGTCATTCCTGAGTTTTTGATGCTCCTTAAGGGTGTTATCGATTGTCCTGATTTACCGCTTAACGTATCACGTTCTGCTCTCCAGAATGACGGCTTCGTAAAGAAGATTTCTGAGTACATCACCAAGAAGGTGGCTGACAAGCTCATCGGTATGTGCAAGACAGATAAGGAAGCCTATGAGAAATACTGGGATGACATCAGCCCATTCATCAAGTTTGGCTGCTTAAAGGACGAGAAGTTCTGCGACAAGATAAACGACTATATTCTTTTCAAGGATATCAATGACAAGTATCAGACTCTTCCTGAGCTGCTCGCACCTGTTGCGGAGGATGAAAAAACAGATGCAGAAGGTGCTGATGCTTCTGACGATACAAAGAAAGCTGACAATACAGATGCAAATGCAGACAGCTCAGCCGACACTGATGAAAACAAGGAGCCGGAAAAAAATACTGTTTACTATGTCACAGATGTAGTACAGCAGGGTCAGTACATCAAGCTGTTCAAGGAGCAGGGCATGAACGCTGTTATCCTTGACCACAACATCGATACATCATTCATCACACAGCTTGAGCAGAGAAATGACCACTACAAGTTCATGAGAATAGATGCAGACCTCACAGAGTCTCTCAAGGATGAATCCGGTGCAGACCTCACAGAGGCAACCACTACTCTCTCAGAGGTATTCAAGAAGGCTTTGAACAATGACAAGCTCACTGTAAAGGTAGAAAACCTTAAGAACGCAGATGTAGCATCTGTGCTCACACTCTCAGAGCAGGGCAGACGTATGCAGGATATGATGAAGATGTACGCAGCCGGAGGCATGGGTGGAATGGATCCAAGCATGTTTGCCGCTGACCAGACACTCACATTAAATGCCAACAACGAGCTTGTGAAGTACATCTTAGACAATAAGGATTCCAAGCATGTTCCAATGTTTGCTGAGCAGCTTTACGACCTTGCAATGCTTTCTAACCAGCCGCTTTCAGTTGATCAGATGACAAAATTTGTAAAGAGAAGTAATGATATCATGCTTCTTCTCACAAAGTAATTTAACAAAGTAAGCTCATAAAGTAAGTTTACTGTTCACATCTCATTATAAACAAAAAGCTGTACACTATGCGGGCTTCATAGCCCTGCATGTGTACAGCTTTTTATTAATTATTTGTATTCATCTATTATACGTTTATTATTTATGCCATTTCATGTGACATTTCTTTAGCTTTATTTGGTCACCTCACTCTTACCGGCTCTCTTAAACAAGTAGTTCACAAACACTGCCGATATAACTCCAAGCACAGCTCCTGCCAGGACATCCGTTGGGAAATGCATGAAGTTGTACATACGTGAAAATGCTATAAGTATAGCAAGTACAAGCGCCGGTATTCCCATTCTTTTGTCTATAAACATAAGTGTCACTGCTGCCGTTATGCCGTTTAACGTGTGTCCCGAAGGAAATGATGAGTCAAACGGTATCATTACAATAAGATTGACTGTCTCATCTATCTGGCACGGTCTCAATCTGTCGACTATATTTTTTATTATCAGATTGCCCACTATAAAGCTCAAAAGCTCTGCCGAAAGCATCTGCAAGCCTCCACGATGGTATTTTTTTGAAATACAAAGCACTACACCTATCACAACCCACAATGCGCCTGCATTTCCGAGGGTGGACAAAAGTGCCATTACCTTGTCTAAAAGGGGTGTTCTGATACTCTGAATTGCATAGAGGAAGTCAAATTCCCAGTCCATATTATATGCTCCTATCTATTATTAGTGTCCTCTTATTCTAGTTATCTTCTTTAAAGTATTCATCATACACGGTAAAAAAGGAGCTTGTTTTCACATCTTTTTCATCCTTTATACTGATGGAATCCCATAGGTCGCTGTTTAAGCTAAAGCCTGCTTTTTTTACAAAGTGCTCATAGTCGTCATTAAACTGCTCCTGCTGTCGCTTTTGCAGTATCGTAACCTTGTTCTGCTCTGTTTTTTCACGATCCAGCTTGGATATACACTTGATGAAATAGTAGCCGTCATCTGTGCTTATCATATCCGATGTCTCTCCATCGCCAAGCTCAAATGCTATAGCCTCAACCTCCTGTGGAAGAGTGCCCTTTGCCGCATATAAATCTGTCTGGCTGTCCTCACTGCTGCCTGATGCGACTGCTGCAAAATCTTCCTTCACCGAGAGCTTCTGGCTCACAGCATCTGCGCTCTCCTTGCTCTTTACAAAGATTTTTTGTATATGGATGACTCTTGCGTCCTCATCGCTTACCTCTGTATCAACGCCCTTCGACAGGGATTTGTACAGCTTTTGCGCAATCGCATAATGCTCGTATGCGCTCTCTATGTCTGATTCGTCAGCCTTTGTGAATTTCTTTTCAGCTTCATTTAATGAACCATAGTATTCCTTTGCTGCCTTTGACACGCTACTCTTTTCCTTGTCTGTAAGAGTAATCTTCTTCTGCTGTGCAATTGAAACCATGCAGTATATGCGCGTCAGCTCATCAACAGTGACATCCCTTATGTATTTTTCCACATCAGACGCATCATCTGTCTCAAGCAGGTTTACATCATACATAGTGCCATACAGATTTTTGTAATTGGCCAGATATATGAGTGCCTCCGTCTTATCGCACTTCATATTGTCCACGGAAAAAACTGTATGGCTATTCGTGGTATTTATATCAAGCACTATCTCCTTGCCGCCAATACTGCAGCCGGTGAGAAGTGTCGCTGATGCAAGCAGCATACACATCGTTTTCTTAAAATACTTCATACCTGCTATCCTTCCACAACAAGGAATCTGCCGTCCGCAATGGCAAAGACCTCACTCTGGTCCATAAGCTCATCATCTGACATGCCCGAAATATCTGAGCCTGCCTCATCAAAGTAATCTCTTACTTCTTTTATATTCTTACATACCACAGCCATGCAGTCCTCTAAAAATTCCTCTGCAGCCTCCGGAGTATCTGCGACCTCCTCACTAAAAAGCTGTGTCTGTTTCTTTAAAAATGTGTCTAAAACCTCGTCATCGTACTCGTACATATTGTATTCCTCCATGTAAATTATCTTTTTTCTTTGGCTTTATATACAGCTGTTCATACAGCAATTATGTCTTACATATTAATATATTATATTTTTATACCGCCTGTTAGACATTATATAATAGATTTCTGTGACTTGCCACTATTTTTTATATTCACAACAGGTGACAATTGTCTGCTGTAAACGGAATGAATATATGAGCCTCTCATCCGCCTGTATGCTTTTCCCATCTGTAGAAAAAATCCTTCCAAGTGCATCAGCATACAGTTTTAGCTGTGTGCTGTATCTGTCGATAAGCTCTTTAGCAGCATTTACCCTGTCTGTCTTATAATCAAGCAGCACTATTTTATCATTTTCCAGCCAGAATACATCAATAATTCCCTGAACCAATACTCCCTCATAGTCCATCACAAAAGGCTTCTCTTTATACAAATCGCCTCTCTTATCCGCCTGTGCCATACGCGCTGCCACATCTGATGATATAAACTGCTCTATAAGCTTTGGTCTGGTCAGCCTGTACATATCATCTGTGATAAGCCCCTTTTTTAGCATTTCATCCATGCTTTTCTTCACAAATGCACTGACTGCCACATGGTCTTTTGTATCTATATCACACAGGCTCTTGAAATCCAGACACTCCATGACACGGTGCACTGCAGTTCCGCGCAGCGCTCCCTGATTCACACCTGCTGCATTTTTAGGCTCTTTGCTTTCATTAGAAGCACCGCCTGCCTCATCATCCCTCGCAAAGTCCGGCACATACGTCTCCTTCTCCTCCAATAGGAACTTAGGACGCTCTGCCTCCCTCTCTGTGCTATCGTACTTTTCAACCATAGAGTCATGCTTCAGCTCAGATACCGAATATTTGCTTTTTTTAGTTATATCAGAAGCATATGCATACTCAAAATCAAATTTCTCTGCGAGCTCTTTGGCTTTTGTTTCATCCGCTGCACTTATGTGCCCAATAAGCTGCGCTCTTGATATATCGTTTGCCGCCATATCCATCGCAGTTCGTGCAGCGAACTCTGTTGCATCGACTGTGGATACCGTATACTTATCCGGGTACGACAGCATAGCAGGTATAATCCAGTCCAGGTAACACCCTGCTCCCTCCCTTTGTCCAAAGCTTATTGGCTGGTTCGCATTTACATTGCCTCTATACCTCTCAAAGGATTTTTGGGCATTTGAAAGTCCCCCTGTCAGGATAATCTTTTCCTTCGCCCTGGTGAGCGCTACATACAGCACACGCAGCTCCTCTCCCAGATTTTCTCTTTTAATGCGGCTTTCTATCTCATTTCTGATTAGTGATGGTCGCTTTGTCCTTGGGCTTTTTGTTTTTTCCACAAGGCCAAGCCCCAGCTTTTCATGTATCACCAGGTCTGATTTTGTGTCCTGCGTGTTAAAGCCCTTGCCAAGCCCGGAAACAAACACTACAGGAAACTCAAGACCCTTGCTCTTATGGATTGTCATAATGCGCACCACATCGTCATTCTCGCCTGCGGTATCGGCCTCTCCGTAGTCTATCTCGTATTTCTGCTGTATATCTATGTACCTGACAAAGTGAAACAGCCCCTTGTAGCTGGTCTTTTCATAGGCTGCGGCCATCTCAATCAGCATATCTATATTCTGTCTGCGCCGTTTTCCTGCCGGCATGGCCGATGCATACCTGTAAAAGCCTGTCTCATCAAGCATCATGTACAAAAGCTCATGGATTGGCGTATCAGCTACAGCACCTCTTAGTCTCTCAAATACCAAAGCGAAGGCTTTAAGCTTCTCGTCCTCATAGCCATCCTCACCTGCCATGGCGCTAAGTGCAGCCTGTGCAAAGCTTACCCCCTTAAAGGCAGACCTAATCTGTGCCAGCTCCTCATCATCCATGCCCACGATAGGCGAAGCAAGCACTGCTGCCATCGGAATATCCTGCAGCGGATTATCGAGTATGCGAAGCATGGACAGAATCACCTGTATCTCATACGATGAAAAGTAGCCTGTATTCGACTCTACATGTGCCGGAATATCACAGTCCTTTAATACTGCTGCCACTGTATTGCCCCAAGTTGCAACACTTCTCGAAAGTATCACTATATCCCTGTACTGCACGGCTCTTAGCTGTCCTGTCTTTTTATCAGTCACCATGCCGTTTTCCATCAGACTCCTGATACGGTTTGCAATCAAAAGCGCCTCTATCTGCACCTTATCTCCATCCTCATCCTCTATAATTTCAGACAGCTCCTCATCCTTGTAGTCAACAAGCAAAAGCTCAGGACGCATCGTCTCCTCAGGATAGCTTGCACCGTGATACAGTGCCGCATCGTCATCATACTGCACATTGCCCAAATCTGCTGCCATGATTTTGTAGAATATGTCGTTAGTAAAGTCTAACACCTCATTCCTGCTTCTGAAATTTTTATGCAGGTCTATTCTCTGATGTGCACTGTCATCTGATGTATATGTATTGTATTTTTCCATAAACAGCTCAGGGCGCGCCATTCGAAACCTGTATATGCTCTGCTTTACATCGCCCACCATAAACATGTTGCCGACTCCCTGGTGCTCTCTTGAAATAGCGGTAAGTATATCCTCCTGCACCTGGTTTGAGTCCTGATACTCGTCAATCATGATTTCCTCAAAATGTTTTGAAAACTCACGCGCTGTCTCTGTGGGCTCCAGTGTCTGTTCATCCACCAGTATACGAAGCGCAAAGTGCTCTATATCAGAAAAATCAAATACTCTTTTTCTTGTTTTTACAGCCTCCATCGCATCATAAAACTCGAGTGAGAGCCTTATCAACTCTTTAACAAATGGTCTTTGACGCTCCAGCTGCTCATACATAAGCTCAATTGACATGCCAAAGTATTTCTGCTTTATTCCGTCTACCGTCTTCTTGGCAGCATCGCGCATGCTTTTCACGCGCTCCTTTTTCTTCTCATCTCCGTCAAATTTCCTGATGACAGCAATTCTGCCAAAGGATATTTTGTTTAAGAACTCCTGCATGCTGCCATAGCCTGTTACATCCGCCATTCCATCAAACAGTGCTATATCCTCTGTAAGTGTAAGCGCATACTTTTCAAGCCCGGGTGTAGCTGCTGCCAGGTCTTTCGCCATTGTAAGCTCCTGAACAGCCTCCTCCAAAAGCACCCTGCTGTAATCCACTATCTCCTTAATGATTTCTGAGTCCTCAAGCTGTTTAGCTGACTTTATATCATAGAGCCTTAGGAGACTGTTCATCCACTTTCTCGGCCATGATGAGCTGCCCGCCTTATAGTAGATATCATCCACCATCTGCCTGACGGCAGAGTCATTTCTACCCTTGCTGTAGGTATCTATAAGGTTGATAAATGCCTCGTTGTCTTCTCTTGCATAATTGTCCTCAAATACCTGTGCCAAAGCATCCTTTAGCATAAGCTTAAGCTCTGCCTGGTCACCGATTCTGAAATCAGGATCCAGATTAAGCTGTGCGAAATTATTCTGCACCACAAACAGACAAAACGAATCGATTGTAGTGATAAGCGCATTGTGAACCAGTGTCGACTGCCTCTGCAGGTTCTCATCGTCCGGCTTTTGCTCCTTCAAGCTGTCTATCGCACGGCTGACACGCTCCCTCATCTCAGCAGCTGCAGCCTTGGTAAACGTCACCACAAGCATCCTGTCGATATCCACCGGCGGATTATCCACACATATTCTGTTTACTATACGCTCAACGAGTACAGCTGTCTTTCCTGAGCCCGCTGCCGCCGATACAAGTATATCCCTGTCTCTTAAATCTATAACCTTTTTCTGTTCACTGGTCCATTTAACATCCATATTATGTCTCCCGATTATGGCTTTATATTATTATCTCCATAGCATGCTTTATGCTCTACCGCTGCAATCTGTGTACGCATTTTATCAAGTACATCTTCCTTATTGTCACCGTTAAAGCTTCTTTCGCTAAAGCCCGGTATCCTTGAATCATACCTGCATATGGCCTGAAAAGCGCAATATGCGCAGCTGTCTATTTTCTTGTTCTTGATAGGATTGACGGCAACATTTCCATCGTATATCTCTCTTCCTATCTCACGAAGCTTCTCTCGCGCAAACCTTGTTATCACATCAAACTCTTCGGCGTTTGCCACCTTTGAGCCTGCAGCCGGTGTCTGATCCTTTTTTAAGGTGACAGGGATTACGTCAGAGCTTTTCTCAAAGTCCCTGTCCATGCCTCTGTATGCCTTTTCGTCTGAGTTGATAAGCCCGTCAGGCTTGAGCTTCTTTAATATCATCTGATTGATTTCTTCCTCAGACAGCTCAGTGCCCGGTGTCACATCCTTTAAATCAATTACAGGATCGTCGATGTGATAGTACAGCATACCGCCCGGCTCCACACTTACCTGCTTTAGCGCCTCTTTCTTTTGTTCCATGACAGCGTCCATGTACACTGCAAGCTGAAGCTGCGTGCCATAGTACAGCTTCACCAGGTCAAAAACTGTATTTCCCGACTTGTAATCCAGTACCTTCACAAAAAGCCTGCCCTCATCCGTATATGTGTCAGTCCTGTCCACGCGTCCCTTTATATCAACCGTCACATCATTTGCCATATCAAGGCTCTCGTAAAAGGAAAACTCAAACCTCTCAGGCACAAAGCTGCCTCTTCGTATCTGGGTTGTGAGTGCCCATACTGTCTGCTTAAAGACCGCCTTCATATGAGATATCGAATGTTGGCTTTCCGCTGTATCAAATATGCCAAAGCCTGCATACTCATCAATCACCTCATTTATTGCTTCCATCGCAAGCTCATCTCTTTTTGCATCTGTCACGCTAAACCAGTCAGTACTCTCCCTATCAAGCTTCTTACTGTATCTTTCCAGTGCTTCATGATATATATTACCCATATCAAGGGATGTAAAGCTGCTCTCCTCACGCTCTGTAAGCCTCAATCCATAATTTAAAAAATGCGCATATGCACACCTGGCAAACTGCTCAAAGCGCGTGATACTGCCCTCCATGTGTCTGCCGTATATGCTTCTTGCCACATTTCGGCTAATCGGATCCTTTGAATAATGCTCAAACCTTGCATTGATGAGCCGCTCCACGGAATTTTTTTGAGTAAATTCTTTATCGTCTACTTCATTACCGTCCCCTGCATCACTGACTGATGCGTCATAGAGCATCACCGCTGCTGCAATCTCGCACCATCTGTCATCCACCTCATTTGACAGCAGATAATCCAGAGCACTCTGCCTGCTTGATATATCCAAAAGCTGTTCTACATTCTCTGTATCAGTCACGACAAGCTCCGGAAACATTCCCTTTAATATACCTATGAGGTACGATGGCTGGGCAGCCTTTTTTTCACTGTCAAGCCTCGTATAGCTGATATAAAGTTCCCTGGATGGCTTTGTCATATTCAGATACAGATAAAACCTCTGTATAAATGCCTGCTCCCTTGCCCCAGGCGCAAGCTCTATATCCAGCTCCTTAAGTGCCTCTCTCTCATACTGTGATATGATGCCGCCTCTTCCTGCTGCCTTTGGCACAATCCCATCGTTTACGCCTGCAAAAAACATGACCTTTATGTTGGTCAGACGCGTTCTCTCAATATCTCCGATGGTCACAGTGTCGTATCCCGGCGGTATAACTGCTACATCTGCCGCATCCAGTCCTGCATCCAGTATCTGTGTAAATTCCTCTGCATCCATGCATTCATCACCCAGCACCGCCACATATTTTTCAAAGAGCTGCATGACAATTTTGTATATCTGTCCGTATTCCTTTGATGCGGTCTGGTCCCCTGCATCAAGCAGTGCCTGCTCCTTTTTTGAAAGCTTATCAGGTATATCAAGCAAAACTATCAGCTTATATATAGCGAGCACATAGTCCTTTACCGTTGACTTTTTATCGGAAAACACCTGATATACCGGCTTTAGCAGCTCCATTATATACTCCCTGCTTTGGTTTAAAAGCTCAATGTCATAGCCTGCCTTATGCTTTGGCAGCCTGACCCACTTTTTGTCCCATGCGCTTTTACCTCTTACTCCACAGGCGAGCACGTAGTTTTCAAGTACATCTATTTCACTGGCCGAAAGCTCCGTAAAGCCGCACCGCAAAAATCTGAACACCGCATCTGCCGAGAAATTTTGTGCCGCAATATCGGGTATTGACCTGATAAACTCAATAAACGGATGGAAAAGTATCTCCTGTGTGGCATCGATAAAGTAAGGAATATTGTATTTGTCAAATATTTCACGCACATAACCTGCATATATATTCACATCTCCTGTGACTATAGCAATATCGCGGTAACGCAGGTTTTCGTTCCTTACAAGCTCATTAATTCCTCTGGCTATCTTTGTCAGCTCCTGCTTCGGGTCACGCAGACAGTCTATATGAATGTGCTTTGGTGCTTTTTTAAAGGAGCGTCTTTGTTTCCTGAAAAGCTGCTGTTCCATAAAGCTTAGCTCCTCGTTTTCTGCAAGCCTGTAGTTTTTATCAAGGATAATAGGTTCCTCGACTTCTATGCCATAAAACGCTGCCATTTCGGTGAGTGATTTCACTGTCCTTTTTGGCATGTCAAACAGCTCCTGCATGCCTCTGCTCTTAAAGATATCCTCACGACAGTCTATTGTGAGCGTTACATATATTTTCTTTGAAATGACAAAGAGCTTTTTGATGAGCTGGTTCTGTATAGGTGTAAATCCAGTAAATTCATCAAATGCAATGACTGAATTTCTAAGAATGGCAGACTCTTCCGCCACATTGCTAAGCACATTAAGTATTTCCTCTGCAGTGATATATTTATCCTTCATAAACTTCTCAAATGCTTCGTAGAGCACGAGCACATCCTTGAGCTTATCTGAAAGTGTATCCGATAGACTGCCTGAGGCAATATATCTTCCGAGCTGCTCAGGTGATATATTGTACTGCACAAGCTCCGAAAGCAGTGACTTTACCTCGCTTATATAGCCGATGCGGTTTAAGTTTCTGCCTATTACGCCAAGCTTATCCGCCTCCTGTGCCGCAAGCTTTCTGAGTACAAGGTTCTTACCTGTCTCCTCAAGCACCGTGAGATTTGTGATTCCAAGCTCATCAAACACTCTGTAGGCTAAGCGCTTAAAGCTTAGCACATCTATATTCATGATAGCTTTATTCTCCGACAAATCTACAAGCTGTCTCTGCGTCTGCATTGTAAACTGCTCAGGCACTATTACAAGATAATTGTCCCTTGGGTTTGCCTTTGCCTCTTTCACTATCCTGTTAAAGAGATATTTTGTTTTTCCGTTTCCTGAATTACCTGTGATAAACTGTAATGACATAAAAAGACTCCATGATTAACTACTGTGTAAAATGTATACTGTAATTATATCATGAAGTCCCCTATTATTGAATTACTTATTGTGCTTAAATTCAGCTTAATAGCCGCTATACCTTGTGATTAGTGATGGAAAAGTCTGATTCCTGTAAAGCTCATCACCATGCCGTACTTATTACATGTATCAATAACATGGTCATCTCTCACAGATCCACCCGGCTGGGCTACATACTTCACGCCACTCTTGTGAGCACGCTCAATGTTGTCACCAAATGGGAAGAATGCATCAGATCCAAGTGCTACATCTGTATTCTTGTCAAGCCATGCTCTCTTCTCCTCTGCTGTAAATACGTCCGGCTTTACCTTGAAGAACTTCTGCCACTCGCCCTCTGCAAGCACATCCATATAATCCTCACCGATATAAAGGTCAATAGTATTGTCGCGGTCTGCACGTCTGATACCATCCACAAACTGAAGTCCAAGCACCTGTGGAGACTGACGAAGCCACCAGTTATCGGCCTTTGAGCCTGCAAGTCTGGTACAGTGGATACGAGACTGCTGGCCTGCTCCGATACCGATTGCCTGGCCGCCCTTTACATAGCATACAGAGTTGGACTGTGTATACTTTAAAGTAATCATAGATATTGCCAGATCAATCTTAGCCTGCTCTGTGAGCTCCTTGTTCTCTGTCACGATATTTGAGAAGAAATCATCATCAATATGAAGCTCATTTCTGCCCTGCTCGAATGTGATGCCAAATACATCCTTTCTCTCGATAGGTGCCGGCTCATATGCCGGGTCAATCTCGATAACACAGTAATTGCCGTTTTTCTTAGCCTTTAAAATCTCAAGAGCCTCGTCTGTGTAGCCCGGAGCAATAACACCGTCTGATACCTCTCTCTTAATTACAAGTGCAGTGCTCTTGTCACATACATCTGAAAGTGAAATAAAATCACCAAATGATGACATTCTGTCAGCTCCTCTTGCTCTGATGTATGCATTTGCAAGTGGTGTAAACTCAATATCCATATCATCAACCCAGTAAATCTTTTTCTCCACATCTGAAAGTGGCTGTCCTACTGCTGCACCTGCAGGTGAAACATGCTTGAAGGATGTTGCGGCTGGAAGACCTGTTGCCTTCTTAAGCTCTCTTACAAGCTGCCATCCGTTAAAGGCATCAAGGAAGTTGATATATCCGGCTCTGCCGTTAAGCACTTTTATAGGAAGCTCTCCCTCCTTCATAAATATTCTGGCTGGTTTCTGATTTGGGTTACATCCGTATTTTAATTCATATTCCTGCATTTTTCTGTTCTCCTGTTTTTATCTGCTTATCTTGTATATTTGACCGTTTATATAGTGTTTTATTTGTTTTTGTTTACGATTCTGCTCTCATACTCGCCTGTTGCGATATCAATATATCTGACAAAAAGTGATACCTTATTGTCTTCGTTTAAGTTCTCCCATACCATATCGGTAAACTCATCGATATCTCCCTCGATGTCTACCCATGTAGGCTCACCCTCAAAGCTTGGCAGTGGATTGCCATCGCCCATATATGTATGGATGAAATGTCCCTCTCCCGCAACCGGTGCTGAGTATGCAAATGTGTATCTGTTGCATGCATCAGGATTGCCGTTGTTGCTCTTTAAGATTGACATAGCATAGTTGAACTCACCATTGTCAATATGCATGATTCCTGAAATTCTAGGTGTATAGTTAGGAGCGTCAGGCTCAAACTCTCTTGTCCTTAAGGCCTGCTCAAATGTCTGCTGCTTGTCCATCAGCTCATAGATAGTATCTGTCTGGTCACCGTTTGTGACAATTGTCTTGTTGCCGAGCACTCTTACAGGTGCGTAAATGATAAGACTTGGATCCTCAAGCTTTGAAGGGTCAAATGCCTGTGTTCTGATACCCTCGCCATCCTCTACAAATACTCTGTTGCGGCTGTTTTCACTTCTGCCCATGATAAAGTATGCTGTTACAGCCTTCTTACCATCCTTTGTGCGGCCGATAACTATACCTCTGCCAGGGTATGTTGTGCTTGATAATTCCTTTGCTAATGATACTCTTTCCATGTCATCCTCCATGTTTTCTGATAATGTGGTCTGCATCCCCAAATTACTCGGGGCCTGCCGGAACAAAAAGACCGTCTGAACACACATAATAATATAAAGCTCTGCATGAAACCTATATTAAATGTGCGCCCAGACGGTCGGCAATCAACTGTTATACTCCATGTGGTTATCCACTTCCGTCAGTCATATAACTGTCTTTATTTAAGCATGTATTTTTGTCATTGTCAAGTATCACTTTAAAATAAGCATGTACTTATAAGTTATTCTTATAAGTACATGTTTGTAAACAATGCCATTATTTGCTAATTCTTAAAGCTGTGAATAGGTGCCGGGATTCTTCCACCGCGGTTTACAAATGCATCGCAAGAGAATCTGTTTACCGGCATAACCGGTGCACTTCCAAGGAGTCCTCCGATTTCTACCACATCACCTACATCCTTTCCGATTGCCGGAAGCAGTCTGCAGGCTGTTGTCTTTTGATTTATCATACCGATAGCCATCTCATCTGCGATAATTCCTGAAATTGTAGTGGCCTTTGTATCGCCTGGGATTGCAATCATGTCAAGTCCCACTGAGCATACACAGGTCATAGCCTCAAGCTTTTCAAGAGTGAGTGCACCATCGTTTACGGCATCTATCATTCCCTGATCCTCTGATACAGGAATAAAGGCACCTGAGAGGCCGCCGACATATGAGGATGCCATGATACCGCCCTTTTTCACCTGATCGTTTAAGAGTGCAAGTGCTGCTGTTGTTCCCGGAGCTCCGGCTCTCTCTAAGCCTATCTCACAGAGAATATCGGCTACAGAGTCTCCGATAGCCGGTGTAGGTGCAAGTGAGAGGTCTATGATTCCAAATGGCACTCCAAGCTTCTTTGAAGCCTCCTTTGCCACAAGCTGTCCTACTCGTGTAACCTTGAAGGCTGTCTTCTTGATTGTCTCACAGAGCACCTCAAAATTCTCGCCTCTTACCTTTTCAAGAGCAGTCTTTACTACTCCCGGTCCGCTGACACCTACATTGATTATGGCATCTGCCTCTGTCACACCATGGAAGGCTCCTGCCATAAACGGATTGTCATCAGGGGCGTTGCAGAATACTACAAACTTGGCACAGCCTGATACAGGAAGATGCTTTGTCACCTCTGCTGTCTCCTTTATCATCTCGCCAATCAGCTTTACTGCATCCATGTTGATTCCGGTCTTTGTAGAGCCAACATTTACGGAGCTGCATACCAGGTCTGTCTCAAGCATTGCCTGAGGGATGGATTTGATTAAAAGCTCATCCGCCTTTGTCATGCCCTTTGACACAAGTGCTGAGTATCCACCGATGAAGTTAACACCCACCTCTTTTGCCGCCTTGTCGAGTGTCTTTGCTATGGTAACAAAATCCTCTGAGCTCTTGCAGGCCGCACCGCCGACAAGGGCGATAGGTGTAACTGAAATACGTTTGTTTACGATAGGGATACAGTAGTTGTTCTCTATCTCTTTTCCTGTTGCTACAAGATCCTTTGCAAGTGTTGTAATCTTGTTGTAGATATTCTCATTTACCTTTGCAAGGTCTGAGTCTATACAGTCGAGCAGGCTGATACCGAGTGTGATTGTACGCACGTCAAGGTTTTCCTTCTCCACCATGTCATTGGTCTCAATTACTTCACCAATATTAATCATTTTAATGTTCTCCTTTAACTGTGTATGACATTTTTATGCTAAACTAGATTCGATGCATCATCTCAAAGATTTCTTCCTTCTGACACTTTATTGTTACACCAATTTCTTCTCCAAGTGCATCAAGCTGGTCAGAAATCTCTGCAAATGAAGCTGTAGCATTTGCCATATCCACAATCATCATCATGTTGAAATAACCTGAAACGATAGTCTGTGAGATATCAAGCACGTTTACACTGCCCTCTGACAGATATGTACATACCTTTGCGATGATTCCTACTGTGTCTTTTCCGACAACTGTGATGATTACTTTGTTCTTTGTGTTATCCATAACAACTTATTCTCCTGTTCTCTTATTCTACGGCTATGCGGTCTGATGCTCTGTCCCTCTTAGCCACATACATTGGGAAATCACTTGCCTTATATGGATTGTCTCCCATTGTGACCTCAAGCCTGACGGCTTCATACGCCAGCTTTTCGTAGTTGTTTTCTTTACTAAGGTGTCCCAGTATTACTGAGCCAAATTTATCATGAAGAAGCTCGCATAACAACTGCCCGCTTCTCTCATTCGACAAATGTCCGCTGTCACCCATGATCCTGCGCTTGAGCGGATACGGATATGCCCCAGTCTGGAGCATATTTATATCATGATTGGCTTCAAGCAACAGCCCATCCAGGTTCTGAAGCTTTGAAACCAGTGCATCATCATACGTGCCAAGGTCTGTCACAACTGCCATCGCATGATTTTCGTTTTTAAATCTGTACGCGACAGGATCAGCCGCATCGTGTGATATGTGAAGCGGCTCAAACTCTATATCGCCTATTGTAAAATCGACGCCTGCCTCAACAGGATGAAACAGCTCATCATCTATATTTCCAACGGATTTGGTACATTTTATGGCCCCGATTGTGGCCTTTGTTGCATAAATCGGAATATGATAGCGTCTTGCCATGACACCAAGCCCTGCGATGTGGTCTATATGCTCATGCGTCACAAGAATGCCCTGCATATCTGTGGCAGTCATATCAAATTCATTCAGTCCGTTTTCTATTTTCTTACCGCTGATGCCCGCGTCTATGAGCACATGACAATCATCCGTACCCACGCATATACAGTTTCCACTGCTGCCGCTGGCAATGCTGCATAATTCTAACATGTTAATTCTCTTTCCAGTATAATTCTATTTTGTCTCCCTCATGAAGCTCCTCGGAAAACCGGGCATCTCTGCCATTTATTACAGTGGCTATTGCCCTGCCCTTTCCTGCCTGTAAATCAAATGAGATATGGGTAAATATATCGACAAATATATATGTATCCTTGCCGGACAGCTCCACAGGCTCACCGTTTACAATTACTGTAATTGTATCTTCTGATGAGTCTTCTTTCTGTATTTCTTCCTGTATATCATTTTTTGGCAATTCATTTTCCGGCAGTTCATTTTCCGGCACAGCAGATGCTTCAGCTTCTTTAGCAAAATCATCATGCAGCTCATCGAGCACCTGATTCATCATCTGCTCTGATGTTCTGGCTACTGTGTTGTCAGACTCTTGTGTGTCATTATAAGTGTTATTGTCGATTCTTGCAACACCATATTCATCTGTTTTCCACTCAACAGAGAAATTTTCGTATACAAGAGTGTCGAGATCTGCCTCTTCATTGTTTACAAATATCATCTGGTCTGTATCAATAACGAGGTCCATAAACTGCGCAATCTGACGCACTGTATAGTAATTTCTTGTCTCAATCACATCATTTTCCCTGATGCTGTAATCCTCCGGCTCAAGCTCTCCGTTTACCTGGACAAACCTAGGACATGAAACCCTTCTGCCGTTTATGACAAATGTAATGACAGAATGATTGTACTCATCAAGCTGCGATATCTTATACTCTGCTGCCTCTCCTGCTGTGGACGGCTCTATGATTATCTCACTGTTTGGCTCAAGTGGTGTATTGATGCTTGCAGGCTTTCCGTTCATGGTCACCACTGCGCCCTCTCCTGCTTCGCCTCTTACAAGTCTTGCCACACCGTTTACCGTAAAGTTTATCGGGGTGCCACGCTTTGGAAACAGCTCATCGTTTGGAAATCCCGCCTGAAGCGCCGCATCGACTATTGTAAGCCTGTTATTGTCATAGAGCTTTATTCTCTCACCGTTGAATCTGACCATGATAAAATTATTTCTCTGGTCATAATAATTCAGACATATACCAATTGGAGTGACAAGAAGCGGATCCTTCTTAATATCCTCCTGCTCAAATGTCACATCGCCAAGCACTTCCTCACCTCTTAGAGCTACTCTTTCCTCCGGCAGGTCAAGGTCTTCCGCAAGCTTTTCCGTGAAGCCGTGTATCTTGCCTCCGCCTCCGACTACAAAGCAGGCACTCACTGTTTTGTCACCGTTTAGCTCTCTGATTTTAGCCGATACCTCTTGTGCAATATTATCAACAACAGGTGCTGCCACATCCCAGACATCCTGTGCAGGAATTGTGTGCTCGATGCTCATGATATCCTTGTATGTAACCGTATCACTTGTCGTAGACTGAAGCTTGATGCTCTCCGCCATATTGAAATCCACGAGGAAATGCTGCACAATAACTTCTGTCAGCTCATCTCCTGCATGCGGTATCATGCCATAGGCTATGATACTTCCGTCTCTTGTGATTGAGATATCACTCGTTCCGGCTCCCACATCGACAAGTGCGATATTAAGCATACGATAGTTCTCCGGAATTGCCACATTGATAGCGGCGATAGGCTCCAATGTCATATTGGCTACACTAAGCCCGGCCTGTCCCACTGCCGCATACAGTCCGTCTACCACATCCTCCGGCAGAAATGTAACTATGATATCCTCGCCTATTTTGTTTGCCTTATGACCCTCAAGGCTGATAAACACCTCATCATTCAAAAAGAATTTGACTGTAGAATATCCCACGCAGTAAAACTTATAGCTTGTATCGTTAACCTCCTTGAGTGCCTCCTGTGCTTTTTCTATGCCAAGCAGGTCAAGCGTATGGACATCCTCGCCGGTCACCACAGACTCCTGCGCATACTCATACTCCACATGCGTCGTGACGGTCTTTAATACTCGTCCTGCGGCTGCTATACACACCTCTTCAAGTGGCTGTCCTGTCTGTTTTTCAAGCTCGTCCTTTACTTCCTTAATGGTTTTTGCCACCCTGCCTATATCATGTATCTGACCGTCAAGCATCGCTCTGGTCTCATGCTCCCTGACATACTGTGCTGTAACCACAAATTCCTTGTCATCAGTCTGATAGCCGACAGTTCCTACAACATTTCTTGTACCAATATCCAAACCGAATACATTATTCATTTCCACTACTCCTTGTATTTGCTAAGCGCTTTATTTATTGAAGCTATCGTGTTTTCGATATCTCCGTCATTATCGATAACCTCCTTGCAGTGCCTTCTGTACTCAGCTTCTTTAAGCTGGCTTGCAAAGATACTATCTATCTTCTCATCTGAATATCCGCGTGATGACTTAAGTCTTTTTCTTCTGACTTCTTCACTTGCATAAATATACCACAGCTCGTCGCAGATTTCACCATATCCCTCCTCTATAAGGAGTGCTGCTTCAAGCACAAGCATGAAAAGACCTTCTTTTTTTGCCTCTTTAACTGCATTAAGCACATATTCCTTTACTGCTGGATGCACTACTTCGTTTAATAGCTCTCTTTTTTTATCATCCGAAAAAATCACTCCGGCAAGTGCTACTCTGTCAAAATGCCCGTCCTCAAGCCATATCGGTTCGCCCGCAAACAATTCCTTTAATCTGTTGTAGCAGTCGCTTCCCGGCTCCATCAGCTCATGTGCTATCTCATCGGAGAGCATGACCCTTACGCCATCAAGTTCCTTAAGATAGCCAAGCACTGCCGATTTTCCGGCACCTACACCACCTGTTATTCCTATAAAAATCATACTATTTCCTTTTCTGTCATCAATGCGCATCATACCAGTCATAGCCACACTCGGTGCCCACCTCCATGGATACCTTCATGTCCACCGCACCACGCATCTCTTTCTCCAGAAGCTTAATCACTTTATCCTTCTCAGCTTCCTTTGTCTCAATTAAAAGCTCATCATGTACCTGAAGGATAAGTCTTGACTTTAAGCCCTCGTCAAGAAGCCTGTCATGCACACGTATCATGGCAATCTTTATGATATCGGCTGCTGTACCCTGAATAGGTGAGTTCATCGCAACTCTCTCTCCAAACTGTCTCTGCATGAAATTGCTCGAGTTCAGCTCAGGAATCGGTCTTATACGCCCAAACATGGTCTTTGTATAGCCATTTTTCTTGGCATCCAAAACCGTCTGATCCAAAAACTCCTTAATCTTTGGATATTTGACAAAATAGCTGTCTATATAGCCCTGTGCCTCTTTCCTTGAAATCCCCAGGTCGTTAGACAGACCAAACGCGCTGATACCATATACGATACCAAAATTTACCGCCTTGGCATTTCGTCTTTGAAGGTCTGTGACCTCATCAAACGGTGTGTCAAACACAAGGGATGCTGTACTTCTGTGGATATCCTGACCATTCTTAAAGGCCTCTATCATCCTTTCATCCCCTGAAAGCGCTGCCAGCACCCGAAGCTCGATCTGCGAGTAGTCTGAGTCAACAAACAGATCTCCATCCTCAGGCAAAAATACCTTCCTGATAAGCTTGCCCAGCTCAATCCTTATCGGGATATTCTGCAGATTAGGCTCTGTGCTTGAAAGACGGCCTGTCGCAGTGATTGTCTGATTTAAGGTAGTATGGATTTTGCCATCGGATGCGATATATCCTGAAAGTCCGTCAGCATATGTGCTCTTTAGCTTTGTGAGCTGTCTGTATTCCAATATATCCGCGACAATCGGATACTCCGGTGCCAGCTTTTCAAGCACATCTGCCGCAGTAGAATAACCGGTCTTTGTCTTCTTTTCATTTGGCAGTCCAAGCTTTTCAAAGAGAATGACTCCAAGCTGCTTTGGCGAATTTATATTAAACTCTTCACCTGCTGCCTCGTATATTTTCTTTTCAAGCTCAGCTATCGAAACAGCAAGCTTGTCTCCATACTCCTTAAGCTTTATTCCATCAGCCCTTATACCCTCATTTTCCATATCATACAGTACGAAAACGAGTGGCAGCTCGATATCTTTATAAAGAGTGAGCATATCCATTTCCTTTAGCTTCTGCAAAAGAACCGGCTTTGATTTCCAGGCAGTATACACCTCGTAGCAGGCACAGTCCACTGCCTTTTTCTCATCCTCCTTCATCATCTGAGTAAAATCAAGCTTTCCCAGATAATCCTTTTTAGATGAGAGCATAAGCCCCAGATAGTCCTTTGCAACCGCATCATATGGATACTCCCCGACAAGCGGATTGATAAGGTATGCAGCCACCATCATGTCAAAATATCTGTCTCTGCCCTTTGCCTTTATCTCTTTGCTCTTAAATCTGTGCAGATTGGTCTTTAAATCCGGTGATATCCATGACTTTACTTCCAGGGTATTTAGTTTTTCATCGAGGAAGCTGCTTGAAATCTCATCACCTGTACAGATAAAATAAATGTCCTCCTCTGAAAAACAAATCGAAACAGCAAGATAATCGTTAGAAACCGGCTCCGAAAACAGACTTAGCTGTCCATCACTTTCGCTATTTTCCAAAGACTCTCCCGGTACTACCGCAAAAGCGACCTCCTTGTCCTTTGCCTTCTCAAACACTCTCTCTGCAGTCTTTAAGTCCCTTACTACCACAAAATGCTCCTCGGCATTGTTTTTAGGAGCCTTCACATTAAACCGTGACAGCATGTTTTTGAATTCGTATCTTTTGCACAGTAAAAAGGCTTCCTCTGTGTAGAGTGACTCTACTCCGCCACTAAGCTTTGCATCAGAAAATTCATAGTCAACCGGTGCATCAAGTATGATTGTAGCAAGCTCCTTGCTCATAACCGCCTGCTCCCAATACTCCACTATGTTCTTTGAAGCCTTTGGCGGCTTTACATTCTCAGCGTCCTCATGTACTGCCTCTATACAGTGATATTTTGCTATAAGTGCACCTGCTGTCTTTTCACCTATTCCCGGCACTCCCGGGATATTATCAGACGTATCTCCCTGCAGCGCCTTTACATCGATAAACTCCTTTGGAGTGACGCCGTACTTTTCGATAACACCTGCTGTATTGTAGTTTTCTATCTCGGTTCCTGTTTTCTTTGTCTTTGGAATCCTTACCATGACATGGTCAGTCGCAAGCTGCAAAAGGTCTCTGTCTCCGGAAATGATGGCGACATCCATACCGGCCTTTTCTGCCCTGACAGATATAGTTCCAAGTATATCGTCGGCCTCATAGCCTTCCTTTTCCACGATTTTAATGCCCATAGCGGTAAGCATTTCCTTTATCATAGGCACCTGCTGCCTGAGCTCCTCGTCCATAGGCTTTCTCGTGCCCTTGTACGCATCAAACATCCTGTGGCGAAACGTCGGCGCATGCACATCAAATGCCACCGTCAGATAGTCAGGCTTTTCCTCGTCAAGAATCTTGAACATGATATTCAAAAATCCATAGACTGCATTTGTGTGAAGCCCCTCTGAATTGGTCAGATCAGGAAGTCCGTGATATGCCCTGTTTAAAATACTGTGTCCGTCTATAAGTACAAGCTTTTCACTCATTTTATACTTTCCTTATTACTTAATATTGTTGTAATCGCTGCCGGTCACACTGCAGTGCAGGCAGTAACGTTAAATAGCTCTTGTATATTTCTTGAGCCACTGAGCCTCCTCATCATTCAAAAATGGGGAAACAAGCTCATAAACTCTCGCATGATAAGCATTCAGGTATCCCTTTTCCCTGTCTGTCATCTGATTTGGATCAATCGCATCGAGATCTATCGGTACATAGGTCAGATTCTCAAAATACATAAACTGACCATACTCATTTTTCTCACCCTTCCGGCAGATAAGCTCATTCTCTGTACGAATACCGAATTTGCCCTCTAAATAGATGCCCGGCTCGTCTGTAGTAACCATGCCCTCTTCTATCACACGCTCTGCAGTCCTGCCCGGATACTGCTTCCAGTGAAAGCTGTTTGGTCCCTCATGCACATTGAGCACATAGCCCACACCGTGTCCGGTGCCGTGATTGTAGTCCATGCCAATCTCCCAGAAAGGCTCTCTTGCCAGAATATCAAAGTTAAGGCCCGAGCAGCCCTCCTTAAACCTTGCATTTGCCAGGTTCATATTTGAGCGGCACACTCTCGTAAACATATCCTTCATCTCGTCAGTCACCGGTCCTAACGCAAAGGTTCTCGTGATATCTGTGGTTCCCTCCAGATAATGTCCTCCTGAATCAACCAAAAGAAGACTCTCAGGCTTAAGCTGCCTGTCGGACTCCTCTGTTGCAGAATAATGCACAATAGCACCATGATCAGCATATCCGCATATTGTGGCAAAGCTCAAATCAAGAAAGCCCTCCTGCTGTGCTCTAAGCGATGCAAGATAATCTGAAGCCGAAATCTCTGTCATAGGTATCTTACCTATATTTGTCTTAAGCCAGTACATGAACCTGCACATCGCAACTGCATCCTTTAAATGCGCCTTGCGCAGATTTTCAAGCTGTACTTCATTCTTTACGGCCTTCATGACAACTGTAGGATCCTCCGCATCAATCACCTTAACACCCTTTGACAGGCTGTCGCAGATGCGGTAATTTACAATCGATGTATTTAAAAGCACTGTCTCTTTTTCATCAATATGCTTCACATATTCATAAAAATCATCGTAAGGTCTTGTCTGTATACCATTCTTATCGAGGTATGCCTTAAGAGTCTCTGTCACAACCTCTTCCTGCAAAAACCATATGCAGCTGTCCTGTGACAGTGCCAGGTACGAAAGCACTACAGGCACATAGCTTATGTCGCCTCCCCTGACATTTAAAAGCCAGGCGATATCGTAAAGTGATGACATCAGATGAAGTGTTGCACCCTTTTGTGCCATCTGCTCTCTGACTCTTTTAAGCTTTGAGCTTATATCCTCACCGGTGTATTTATTGTCAAAAATCATGACAGCTTCCTTTGACATAGGTGGTCTGTCAGTCCATATGAGGTCAATCAGATCCTCATTTACGTACATGCTGCCGTGCTTTTCTTTTGCAATTTCTGAAAGTCTTTTGCCCCATGCGGCATTTACCACTCTGCCGTCAAAGCCTATTACACCGCCATCCGAAAGAGTATCCTTTATATACTCATCAACTGTCGGTACGCCCTCCTCGCCAATCTTAAACAGCTTTACAGTGGTATCCTTAAGCTGCGCAGCCGCCTGCACAAAATACCTGCCGTCTGTCCATAGTCCGGCCTCATCCATAGTGATGACTGCGGTACCTGCTGAGCCCGTGAAGCCTGTAATATATTTGCGTGCCTTAAAATGCTCTCCTACATACTCTGACTCATGAAAATCAGCAGTAGGTACCACATACAGCGAGATGCCCCTCTTTGCCATCTCGCTTCTCAATGCTTTTAATCTATCCTGTATCATTTTATTATGCCTCTTTAAATTCAAAAAATTTTGTATCTAATTCCGGATACATTCTCTTTAATGAGATTGGTTTGCCGGATTTGTTCAAAAAGCAATGGCTGCTTTTTGCAGTGGTGCGAAGCTCGCCAGTCTCTTTGTCCTTCATGACATACTCAAGCTCCATCTTGATTCCGTTATACTTAAGCAGCTTTGTGTAGATAACGACCGTATCATCGAAATGTACCATACTGTGATACTCTACCGATATCGACAGCACCGGACTTATGATTTCCATATCCTCCATCTGCCTGTAGTTGAGTCCTATCTGATCCATCAAATCAAGTCTTGCTTCTTCCATCCACTTAACATAGTTTGAATGGTGGATTATACCCATCTGATCTGTTTCATAATACTTTGCGTGGTGCTCGTAAGGACGGATTCTAAGTTCACCTTGTGAGCCGGCAATCTGTAACTCATTGTTTGCCATAAAAACTTCCTCCATTCATATTTTGGTCTTATTTCTATTATGCCACATTGGACAGCTAAATTCAACGACTTGACCGTAAAATATAAACCGCCAAAAATATAAACCGGCTGCTACCTGCGTATCATGCTGTAGCAGTCTCTGCATATATTGCGTGAATTTCCAATCGGAAGTATTCTGCCGCAATACCGGCATCTGATAATATACTCATCCTTGCTCTTTGATAGAAGCTGCATAATCTTTGCCTGTGTTTTGTCGCGCTCGTTTTCAAGCCAGTCCTCATCCACAATTTTGCCCATGCGGACTGAAAACTGATAGTACAAATCAAGCTTTTTGTAATAGGATTCGTATTTCATGAGCCCCTGATACTTTGAATGCTTATCAGGCTTGTCGAGAGAGATATCAGATGTATACGACATGCAGTAGCGCAGCCATTGTCTGACAAGCTCCCTGTCCTTTATATCTATAGGACATGTAATCATCTTATAAAGCAGATATTTGTCATCAAAATCTGCGATAAAGTATCGCTCCTTATACGCATATCCATACAAAAACAATATCTCATCGACATTGATTTTCCTAAACGGTGCTGATGGCTTTGCCTCATGCCAGAGCTTAATTATCGCATCAAGCGGCGCATCCATTGTAAGGAGCACCTGCGGGAAGCCAAGACTTACTATATCAATATCCTGCTCCGGTATATTTAGCGTATTCTTCAGATAATTCAGATTCTTTTGTCCCAAAGCTGTCACATAGCCTGTATCATACAGACCAAATCTGCCTGCACGGCCCGCTATCTGTTTTATCTCAGAGATGACAAGCGGACGTCTTGATACTCCATCAAACTTTTCCACCTCCAGAAATACAATTCTTCTGACCGGCAGATTGAGTCCCATTCCTATCGCATCTGTTGACACGACAACCTGTGTCTTTTTCTCATTAAAAAGCGTCATCTGCCTGCGCCTTATTTCCGGTGGCAGACTTCCGTATATGACACTTGGCTTTATGCCGTTTTCCTCCAGACGCCCTGCTATATTGAGTACCGACTTCTTTGAAAAGACGATAAAGGCATCGCCCTCTCTCACATCCTGTGGAAATGAAAAAGGCTTATCCTCCAGCTTTAGCGCAGTCTTTCTCTCATACTCCCTTATCTCATACTCGTCATGGCACAGATTAATCAGATGAATGACTACATCCTTTGCCACCGGACTCATGCATATATGAATCTCTCCTGCAAGTGTACCAAGAATTGCCCTGGTCCACGAATGTCCCCTGTCATCATCTGCAACCATCTGTGCCTCATCAATCACTGCGATATCATATTCCTTATCACAGTCAAGCATCTCCACTGTCGATGCTGTAATTCTGCTGTCTGATACCTCAAGACACTCCTGGCCTGTAAGCATGGTGCATGGTATGCCTGCATCATTCATCTTCTCATATACCTCAAGTGCCAGAAGGCGAAGCGGCCCCAGATAAACACCGTTTTGCGCCAGCTTAAGCCTCTCCAGCGCCTGATATGTCTTACCGCTGTTAGTCGGGCCTACATGAAGTATGAAGCGCCTTTTCATGCTCTGTGCTTTTGGAAACTCAAGCTCCGGCCGTGCCGGAACCAGCGTGACAATCTCTCTTCTAAGCTCCTTGCTGCGGTACTCATTGTAAAGCGCCTTCATGCTCCTTGTACATATTGCACCTGTATACTCCTTGCGCAAAAGCTTTAGAAAATCCTCTGTGAGATACTCTGCCTCATTCTCATCAAACTGCTCCATATCCACCCTGACGAGCTGCGGAAGGATTTCTCTATTTAAAATCTGCCTTGCATTCTTATTGTTGGAATAGTAGGTGATCAATGCAAGCCTTTTTATTTCCTGATGCAGCTTGTCGAGTGCCACAGTCTCATTTTTTGAAAATCGCGCATATTTAATTGATTTTGCTTTGCTATTGAGCCTGTGAATATAGTGTGCCAGCTTTACAGGCTTACCTGTACTTTTCTTCGCATTCTCCCTGTACTGATCAACATAAAACTGTACCAGTACCTCTTCAAACGATTTTTCCATATATGTGTGTTATCCTCTTTATTTATATACACCGTTAAGAGTCACCTCAAACGTAACATCCTTTCCGGCAAGTTCTGTATTTAACTTATAATCATCCGGGAATTTCAGGTTTAAATCAAAGGTTTCTCCCACCTTGTGACCTACCACTCCGTCCTCAAAGCCATCTATATAGCTGCCTGAGCCGAGCACCAGGTCTGTGCCCTGTCCATCAGTGCTTCCACCCTCGAATTTTTCACCGTCCATATATCCGGTGTAGTCAATATTTACCTTATCTCCGTTTTCCGCAACCGTGTCAGCCTCTGTATTAAGTGTTGCTGCCTTTGTCTGTGAATCACTGCTTTGTGTCTCGGATGCCTGAGATTCTGTGGTCTGTGATGCAGCTTGCGTACCGACAGTGCCCTTTGACGATGAACCGCCCGATGTCGCAACTGCCCAGATTAGCACTATGACTACCACAACGACTGCCACTACCGGCACCCAGAATTTCAGCAGATTCACAACCTTTGCCTTCTTTTCTGCTTTTTCTCTCTCTATTCTTCTTTTTTCCTGTGCGATTTTTTTGTTTTGTTTGTTCATTTTGTTAATCTCCTGTTTTATTTTTATTATTGAATTATACTATTACAATTTGAACATTCTGTGTTTCGCATAAATGAACAATATGTGTTGTCTGTCAGTGCATTCACTATCTGTCACTGTTCGCTTTAAACTTTAAACGGCTGCGTCTCTTAACTATTTGACGCAACAATAAAAGCAGTAGAAAGACGCCCACACAGCCTGCGCTTATAGCTGCACCTGCCTTAAGCCCCGGTGTCTCATAATAAAGCTCTATCTCATGCTCTCCCTCATCCAGATGAATGCTCACAAAGGTATCGGAAAAATCCTCATACTCTGCATCCTTCCCATCCACCTTCATAGTCCATCCCTTTTCACTCGGAATAGAAAGCACAAGTCTGCCTGCCTGCTTCACATCAATGTGTCCGCTTATGTGTGTATCTGAAAAATCATCCACCGAGAGTGTCTGCTCATTGAGTGTATTGTAAGCACTCTCAACTGCAGCAATGGAAAGCTCGTATACATTAAATCGTACAGCATCGGCATCAATGTTTGTGACGGAAACTGTCTCCCCCGCCTTCACATATCCCAGGTCAAACAGATATCTGTGAGTGGTCTTTGAGTATGTGGTCTCATACTCTCCGTGGCTGAATGTCAGACTGTCAGTGCTGCACGAATCGTATGCCGCATAATAATATCCGTCATGGTCAAAGGTGAGAGTCGTAGTTCCCGGATTTTCGTCCTGAGTGCACTCTGTCAGGGTCAGCATATCATCTGCTGCACCTAGAAGCCTGCCAAGAGAGTTAATCGAATAGATTTTCGATGACGATGATGGCTTCCACTCATCAATCACTCCCTCATCCATCATAAACCCAAGCGGAAGCGTGTAGTTATTCCGATACAGATAGTGATTTCCGCATTTTCCCACAAGTGTAGTCAGCTCATTCTGTGGCTGTATGGATTTTGTAACCATATATCTGACCGAAAGCATGGCTGACGTGACAGGTGTGGCACCGTTATAACAGTAGAAATTCTTGCCTCCCTCCATATAAAGCGCCTGATAAAAATGGCTCACATTTATATTCATCAGGGAAGAAAACTGTGTTCCGGAAGCATAGCCGTATCGTGTGCCATCATTTTTAGTTAGTCGGCCTGTATCCTCAACCCTGTAAAATGGTACATCGTTGTCAACTGCATCCTCTTTTGCCAGCCTAAGTGCCTTTTGCATATCGTCCACATTGGCATTGTAGCTGCTTCTGCCGGTACATCCAAGTCCTGTCACAGCCATATTGACAGCCAGCTCCACAATCGCAATACCGCATGTTATGACCATCAAAAGCTCCCTGTTTTTCCTTGCTGCAAGCTTTAAAAGTACTGTCATAATGCCGTACAGCGCAACAAACAATATGCTTATGATAACTGCATAATACTCTGTCACATCCTCATCGGCAAACATCGTGCTTACTGCCATAAGCGCCGATGCAAATACCACTGCCACACCAACATGCCACAGTCTTATGCCACGCCACTTTCTTACTGTAGCATAGCCTATGGTCAATACGAGAAATGCATACAGATACGACTGTCTGCCAGGCAGCGAATCCGGAAAATGCAGTCCGTGCCATATAAAGTCAAGCTGTTTATTGGCAAAGCTTGCCATGAAAAACAACACAAACAATACTGGAGCTATTTTTTTCTTCCAATTAATCCTTTTGTTGAGCACAAACAGTATCAAAAGCATCACACTAAAGGCTCCGGCATACAGATTCGGCCAGTTCTCTGCACCCTCATAGACACTTGCTGTCGTGCACATCCTGCCGACCTCCGATAAGAGATTAAAATACCACTCTATCTGCTTTGGGAACTCAATGCCCGATGAACCGCTGTAGCTTAAAATGATAAGCTCCGGGATGATCAGCACCATCGCAGTGCCTCCAGCCAAAAGCGAGTAAACGGCAAATCTCACAATTGCAGCCATTTTACCGCCATTTTGCGTAAAGAAAAGCCATGCAAACCAGAATACCAAAAAGATGCAAAGCATGATGCTCAGATAATAGTTTGACAATATACAAAGTGCCAGTGATACATAGTAAAGCACCGGCTTTTTGTCCCGCACAAGCTTCTCAAGTCCCACTATCACAAGCGGTGTAACTGCCACAACATCCATCCACATAACATCCCAGCTATACGCAGCTACAAAGCCGGAAAGTGCATATGCCGTAGAGAAAACAAATGCCGGCACAAATGTATTATCGTGATATCTGTTATCCTTTCCAAGAAGCACAAAGTGCTCCTTCAAAAAATAGAAAAATGTTGCTCCGCTTAACGAAATCTTAAAAATGATAAGCAGCTCAATAAACTCAATAATATGGCTCTTTGGAAAAAACACCACAAGCCAGTTTAACGGACTCGCCAGATAATAGGCAAATACCGATACAAAATCACTGCCAAGCCCGATATTCCATGTATACATGAGGCTCGCACCATTTCTCAGCTTTTCCCACAGCTCATTAAAGAAAGGCAGATACTGGTGATACAAATCCATATGCAACAGGCAGTAATCGCCAAATGGATATACACCATTTCCTATACAGATGATTATACATATGAAAAATGGAATTAAAAACGCTGTCAAAAGTGGATGCTTTTTAACAAAATTCATCACTTATCCTCCCAGTCAAACAGTCTGTAATATTGCAAAAGCTTATAATCGTTTAGCATATCCGAATCGGCCTGCTTATTTTTGCTGCCGGTTGCCTTGTCTGATTTATTTGATGCTTTATCTAATGTCTTATCTGCAGTTTTATCCGTGCGTACCGCTGATATAATTGGATACTCCTCCTGCAGCTTTAGCAGAAAGCTCTGATAGTCATTTGTCGGCACACCTGCTGCTTTAAGTACGTTGACAGCCAGATAATTAACGCTCGTGTCTTTTCCTGTGGCCTCATCAATATCATAATTTGCCCAGATAACATACGGCACCTGATAGCGCAGCTTAAGCTCTTCATTTGATAAATTATTATAGTCCATGCCGTTTGCTGCAAGAACAGAGCTTGCCACAGTATCATTTGGCTGATGATCACCGAAAAATACCACTATAGTTTTCTCATCCGCATTTGAGAAATATTCAATGAGGTTCTTTAAATCCTCGTCTGTCAGCTTAATCAAAGAAAGATACTGGTCAAGTGCAGAATTATTGAGCTTATCCGCTGTCACAGTATTGTCAAAGCCGTAGTAGGTATCCGTGTATCCACCATGGTTTTGCATAGTGACATTGAATATAAATGCCGGCTGACCATCCGGTTTGTTCTCATAGGTCTCAATAATCCTGTCAAAGGATGTCTCATCACTTATATATTTGCGCACAAACCTCTGATTAGAATAATCCTGCATAAACGAAAGATTGTCAAATCCCAAAAGAGGATAGACCGTATCCCGGTTCCATCCACTGCCATAGTACGGATGCTGTGCATACGTTGCGTAGCCTATGCTTTTTAAATAGCTTGCAAGGGAAGGTGTCGTGCTCTTTATATACTGCTGATAAGGAATACTTCCTACTGGAAGAAAAGCCATCGTATTGCCTGTCAGAAACTCAAACTCAGTATCGGCGGTATTTCCACCGCATACAGACGTATTCAGATATCCTGTTATAGTGTTCTCATTGCCCTTTTCAAGACTGTGTACAAACGGCATATAGTCTGTATTTGTATCAAAATCACCAAGCACTGACAGGTCTGAAAATGCCTCATCCATCACAACTATAATATTCGGATAATCACTTTTATCTGTAATTGCAGTATTATCATCTGTACCGGCATAGCTGTCAAGCAGTTCCTTTGCCTTCTGTCTGCTATACCCATCAGGCTTATCAACCGCCACAAACTTAAGATCCATCGCAAAGGTCACCGCCATTCCATTCACCTTTGTCATATATGCCGGTGTAAAGAGAAACGGATACAGATAATTGTCCGTCTGGAAATCCTCATCCTGCAGGGCATTCACAAACAGACACAGCGCAAGTATTCCAAGCACAGTCGGAATTAGTCTGAAGTTGAATTTCCACTTAATTCTGAAATCAACAAAATGCATCAGCACAATAAGAGCTATAAATATAACTGTAACAACAACTACTCCTGCAGTCGGTGCGAAATCATAATTGGATGCAACACTTGTCGCCGTACCAATTGAAAAAATATCCCATGGAACAAAAGGAGTCGAGCGGAAAAGCATAACATAATGATTAATCAGTCCAAAAACCATAGCCACGGTAAAAACCGCACGTAGTGCCCATTTCGCCCTGCCCGTAACAAAATAAAGAATCCAGGCAATCAGCTCAAACAAAATAATATTAAAAAATCCCGCCATAAATCTGACTTCTTCAAAAGGATTATGTTCGTAGAACTCCATAAGATAAAAAGCCGCAATCGGAAAAATCGAGAAAAATATAACATTGAATATAATTTCATATTTTTTATAAATCTTTTTTATCATCATAATGCTCCTGTTTACTATCTGGTATTACAGCCTATATGGCAGATTTTTGGGTACCTTTTGGGGGTAAATTTTTCTTAAAAGTACCCTAATTTCTTTAATTTTTTGAAAAATTGTAAGTAAAGAAAAACCCCGCAAACCCTTGATTTTACTGAAAATCTTGGATTTACGGGGTTTTGCAAATAGTGCCGGCAGTGGGACTTGAACCCACACGGGCTTGCGCCCAACAGATTTTGAGTCTGCATCGTCTGCCATTCCGACATGCCGGCGTCTTACGAACAGACAATATTCTATCACAGTTATTGACTTCATGCAACTAAAATTTGTAATTTCATTATAAATATCTCAGCATACAACCTTATTCTTACCGGTGCATTTTCCGACATAAAGCTGTTTGTCAACAAAATTAATCCATTCCTTGTAATCCTGCCCCACTTTATATTTCCCTGCACCTATAGTCACTGTCATCCTTCCGCTGCCCTTAGATGTCCAGAAGGATTTTGAATTAATCTCCACACGAAGCTCATCAAGAAAATTCTTAGGCACCTCTCCGTCGACACATTTGCCAAGAAGTAAAAACTCCTCTCCTCCCCATCTGCAATAGCTAAGCTCAACACCTCGAGCCTTGCTTACGATAGTACGAGCGAGTATCTTAAGTGCATCATCTCCTACATTATGTCCGAATGAATCGTTAATTTTCTTAAAATCATCAATATCAATCATCGCAAGGAAATATTCCCCCTGCTTCTCAGCCTCAAAAAGATTCTTAAGCTTCGCCATCATATAGAAACGATTTGGAAGCTCCGTCAACGCATCAAACTGTGCCTGCTTTTCCATTGCCCCCTCCTCGGAAGACATAAAATGCAAAAGGCACATCATACATATTATTATCAAGAAAACTACACCCGAAATCATAGCAATAGAAATACTCTTAATTACAACAGAATCCAACTTATATAAAGGTGTGTAAAAGTCATCAAGCATATAAAGAATAATCAGAGCAATAGCATATACACAGCAAATCAGAATGGCGACATGATTCTTTTTTTTCTTTCTGAGGACCACATAATCCATGGCAAAAAGAAAAAACATTGCATCAATCAAAAAAAGCTGGAAATTACATTGAATTCCGAGACAAACCACCGCAAGTATCATATGAAGCAATATCTCAACAGCCACACTATAAACATATATGCTCAGTTTTTCAGATTTTGTCAGACTGAATGCAAGGAAATAAAAGCATATGCTAATCAGACTGACTCCTGCCATCAAATCTACACCTAATGATGAAAACATAAATAGCATCAGCAGATGGATGACAAGAAATATTTTGTTTACATTAAATAGAAAGCTCTGCTCCTTAGCAGTACTATCATTGCTACCCATTGTCCAGTACCTTCATAAAAAATATCTAATATATTACTATAGAATAATAACACATTTTAGCTAATATAACAATATATTATTGTGCAAAAGTACTAGACTATTTTGCTCTTTTTTTTCTGATTATATATCCAATAAAAATAATAACAGCACTTATTATGACACTTCCATAAAATGTCATTCCCCTACACAAAAGCTCCATATTTGCTGCATTACTACCAACAAGCTGTTTAAACCCATCAATCATAATATAATCAGCCACGCCCATAGCACCGGGTATCGGCACACAATTGGAGCCCATCGCCACAAAACACTGTATCACACTCACATCAACTGCCTTATTTACGCCTTCGCCGACTGCCATAAAAATCATAAACGATACCAAAAGCTGTGAAACTCTCTGCATTATATTCCAAAAGAAAATCTCGATGAGAAGCCCGGTCTGCCCTGTGATACTGTTTGAACACTCCTGATATTCTTTCATAGTATGTTTAAGCTTCATTCGAAGCCTGTCACCATGTCGTATTATATGTATTTTCTCGAGAAGGCGGATAAGAACATCACAAATTGAGTATAGTATGCCGCCCTTCCTTAACAACATATAAAATACAAGAGCCAGAAAAATCAGCACTACTATTCCCAAATATATAAATATCCGGGAAATACCTGAGAAATTTTTCAGCAATGGATACTTAAAAATCATGCATAGTAAGCCAATTGTTAAAAGTGAAAGTGTATACATAACAAGATTTATCAGCAGTGCCACTGTAGCAGCGTAGCCCGGAATTCCATCCCTTATCATGAAATATGCACTGGCAGGCTGTCCTCCCGATGCCGATGGTGTAATAGCCGAAAAATACACATCGGCTCCACCATACACAGTACCATCAATCGCACTGGTTTTATACCCAAAGTGTCTTGCCATGCGTACCAGAGCAAAGCCTTCAAACCAAATAAACCCAAACGTACAAACAAAACTCATAAAAAGCCAGCCTTTATTTGCATTTATGATAAAATTCATAAGAATTTCAAACGAAAAATGCTTGCTCTGTGATACAACAGTCCATATGCTTAAGATAGCTATAAAAACAGAAGCTATCGCCCAAAATATCTTTTTTCTGTCCATTAAATCTAATCCCCTTAAAAAAACTGGTAAAGTGAATTATGAAAATACACCATACCAGTTTATTGTAGAGAATATATATAACTTTATCAAGTAAAATATTATTAATATCTTTTTAACGTTTGTTAAATTATTTACTGTTACAACTAACAAATCCGTCTAAATACAAATTAACTTCTATGATTCCTCTTCCTCATCATTGTCAGTGTTCATCATATACACACCCCTGCTTGCATCTCCATCAGGATTCTTTCCAAACTCGTAATCATTTCCCGGCAGAATAGCATTTAAGAAAATCCCTGCGATAGCTGCAATTGCCAAAGCTGTCAGTGTAATTGACGTTCCTGCTACAGTAAATGTCAGTCCATCTCCAAAGCCAAGACCACATACAAAAATAACACCTGCAATGATCAGATTTCTTGATTTAGTCAGATCTACCTTATTTTCAACAACATTTCTAACTCCTATTGCTGAAATCATTCCATAAAGCATAAATGAAACTCCACCAATAATCGCTGATGGCATAGTAGATATTACAGCCGAAAACTTTGGAATAAACGAAAGTGCAATAGCAAAAACAGCCGCAATACGGATAACTCTCGGATCATATACCTTAGACAGCTCAAGCACTCCTGTATTCTCACCATATGTTGTATTAGCCGGTCCTCCGATTGCTCCTGCGAATGCAGTTGCAATTCCATCACCTATAAGTGTCCTATGAAGACCCGGATCAGCAATAAAGTTCTGCTCTACTGTAGCAGAAATAGCAGACATGTCGCCAATGTGCTCCATCATAGTCGCAATAGCGATAGGCGCCATAACAAGAATGGACGTAATATCAAACTTCATGAACTGAAATTTAGGTATTCCGACCCACGCAGATGATGCAATTGATGTAAAATCAAGAATTGCTGAACCATCAGGATTAGTAATTCCAGCAGCATTCATAATAAGAGCCACTACATAGGAAATAATTACTCCCATTAGAATAGGAATGATCTTAAATAAGCCCTTTCCCCATATATTGAAAATAATTATAACTCCAAGTGCAATAATTGCAAGAACCCAGTTTGTTGAAGCATTATTGATAGCTGAGCCGGCAAGTGAAAGACCAATGCATATGATAATAGGTCCTGTCACTACAGGTGGAAGAAAACGCATTACACGCTTAATTCCAACCAGCTTAATGATAAGTGCAAGTACGAAATAAAGCATACCTGCAACAAATATGCCACCACACGCATACGCGGCCTTATCATTGACAGCCATATCTGCATACATACCACTGTCAAGGTTTGCAACAGTATAAAAGCCTCCTAAAAAAGCAAATGACGAACCCAAAAAAGCCGGTACCTTAAACTTTGTACACAGATGAAATATAAGCGTGCCAAAGCCTGCACAAAATAGTGTAACCGATACAGAAAGACCTCTGGTAAGCGGCTCCCCACAAGCCTTCTGAAAATATCCTGATACAAGAATAGGCACAAGAATTGTTGCGCCGAACATAGCAAACATATGCTGCAAACCAAGGATAAGCATCTTGGCCGTTCCAAGCTGTCTCGCATCACGAATTGGCTCCTGTTTCTTTTGTTCCATAACAACCTCCTTAATAAATTAATGTTTTCGATAAGTAACTGAAAACATTATAGCAGTTTTTAATTATTATTTCATTATTTTTTATAATTTTTTCACAAAAAAAGACATCTCATTGGATGTCTTAAATAATTCATATTTAATAAGTATGTACCTTCAAAACTTCATACAAATCCGATTTGTTTTCTCCGTTATTAACCAGATTAAGCCCTCGACCTATTAGTAACAGTCAGCTCCACATGTTG